>Ga0316189_10000006_pt1 | contig 257377 bp, 241 predicted proteins | sample LowCovwburrow_MG_FD_204930 | JGI IMG/M metagenome (GOLD analysis project Ga0316189, IMG submission 204930) | Coastal sediment microbial communities from Maine, United States - Lowes Cove worm burrow | ecosystem: Environmental > Aquatic > Marine > Coastal > Sediment | place: USA: Maine... | reverse complement strand
CGGTTAGCAACCTTGCGACTTACTTTGCTTCAAGGCACGACCCTTGCGCATTAAGGACTTACACCTTTGGGACTATTCTTAGTTAAAAGAACTATATTTACCATTCAAGGCACACACAATGTGTATAAGCAATAGCGGTTTGAGAGTAATCTCAAGCCGTTTTGTATTTTAATTAAGTACCTTGCGAATTGAAACGTTAGTGAATTATAAACCCGCTACTGCTCATACATTAAACGTTAGGCTTAATTAATAATTCCTAGACTGTTTATTCGTTCCAAAATAATCTTCCCACTCCTAACTAAAACTTTCAAGAGCATTTAATTATATTTGCAATAAAACCGGTAGATTTTGGAGTATGGTGAGAATCAACTTAATATTATTTTCAGTGTTTTGTGCTTTCATTAGTTTCAATTCTGTTGGTCAAATTAAAGTCGATACTGTTTATACCTCTTCAAAACAGTTGTCTAAACTTGTTTATCATTCCGTAAACAAAGAACATTTGATAGATTCTGTTCAAATTTTTCACCAAAATGATTGGGTTACATCTGAAAAGTTTACTTACAATAACCAAGACAAATTGGTGAGGAGCGAAATCTTGGATACGTTCAGCAACCAAGTGCAAATTTTAGATTTCAATAGGTCATACGGTTCGAATGTTCTTAAGGACAAAGAGGATGGTTTATCAACAGAACTAGTATTTCCAACTGTCAATGGAAATAGCCTAAATTCGTTTTCATTTTCTGATAACTCGAAATACTATGTTGTTAGGGGTGATCCACAAATTTTTGAGCTAAATAACTTAAGATCTGGAAAAAAAATATTCGCTTTAGAAGGAAACGGGTTAGATAGGTTTGAAAACATTGAAAATTGGTATAGTACAGCATGGTACAAACCTTCAAATACTGGAAGATATGTTTTTTACTTTGACGGCATTGAGGGTAACTTCATATTTGATTTTCTGAAAGATTCTTTGAGTTTCTGCCGACTTCCAGAGCAATATTACTCGGTTAATGATGGGTTAGAAAGTAGCTTGATAAGTCAGGACGACAAAGTGATATACTTAATTGGCAAGCAATGGATTTCTTCTTTTGACTTTAGAAACAATTCTTTTCAAAACATTTACGAGTACAATCCAGAAGGATTTGATTATGATATTGATGAATCTAGAATTAACGCCTTGAATGAGATATTGTTGATCGGTAAAAATGGATTCGTTAGTTACAATATTTTAAAAAATGAATTAACCGTAAATGAGCAGTTCAATAATGAAACCATTATAAAGCAAAGTGGGGACTTCATTTTAACTATGTCAGAGAAAGAAAATAAAAAAGGAATTACCACTAAGACCTATTTCATAAGAAATGTTCGTGATGGCAACAAAATAACAGTAAAGAACAATAACGCACAACTAGAGAACGAAAGTTCAATTTTAATGGAAACTGAACATGGTGTTTTTTTTGTCTCGAATAGTTTGGTAAAAGAAAATGCTATTCAGATAAGTAAAATCAACATTAATTCAGGAAAAATTGAATTCCTTTCTGAACTTGCTGGATACTTTTATCACGACAAAATTTCATTCCCAAAATTAGCTTCTGATGAGATCATACTTCCGGTAAATACTTCTTTAGGGATAAAAAATGTTGTTTTAAACTTTGCCAATATAAATTTTAAATACAATGATGACAAAAACCTGACAAGCCCCAATGTTGTTTTCAATTCAATTACTTCATCAAATAAGGTGATTTTACAATTTGAAAAACCGTATGGGTTTCACTTTGGTATTGGCATTGATTTTAAAAATTTAAACAATTATTTCTCTTTTGACACTGAAGAATATCTTCAAAATATTAAAAAGTCAAATGGTGGAAAACTTAGTAAAACTGAATATGATTATTTCATGATTTCAGAAGGGGTATTGCTAGAAGATTCACTTTGGAAATCCGGCAACTATTGGGTCAATTATTCTGATCAGGATGCTGCAAGGCTATTTGTAGATCCTCTAGCCAATGATTATTTTGCAGATTTGGGAAACACTTTTGAAGTTATAAAATACAGAGAAGACAAAATATTGATTAAAACGTATCAAGGTCTTTTACATGTTAATTCCACAGATGAGCAACCTCTTGAAAACGCGGTCAATATTATTGTTACTCATTACAAAGATGTTATGTATGTATGCAGGGATAATTACTATGCTCTATTTGGATCCTTATCAAACCAAATTTATTTCTCACAGGATTTAAAGGCTTATCCTTTAGAACAATTCGACCTCAAATACAACCGCCCTGACATCATCTTAGACAGATTGGGTTATGCTGATTCAGCTTTGGTGGCTGCTTATTATGCTGCCTATCAAAAACGTCTCAAAAAAATGGGTTTTACGGAAGATATGCTAGAAGATAACTTTCACTTACCAGAAATCGAGATTGAGAATTTTGAAGAGATGCCCAAATTGCACGATCAAGGAAGCATTCATTTGAAATTGAATCTAAAGGATAGCAAATACAAGCTAGACAGGATCAATGTTTGGGTCAATGATGTCGCCATTTACGGAACGAATGGTATTTCCCTTAGAAATAAAAACGTGCAGGAGTACACCACTGATTTAGAAGTGTTCCTGACCAAAGGAAAAAACAAGGTTCAAGTTTCAGTGCTCAATCAAGCAGGTGCTGAAAGCTATAAGGAGACTTTTGAAGTGAACTGTACAGCAGGAAAAGATCAACCAGATTTGTATCTCATTACTATTGGTGAAAGTGAATTCCAGCAATCAGATTACAATTTGACCTATGCTGCAAAGGATGCTCAAGACATGGTCAAGCTTTTTGAAAAAAATAAATTCTATAATGAGGTATTCTCCAAAACTTTGATCAATGAGCAGGTGACAAGAGAAAAAGTATTGGCTTTGAGATCATTCCTTGAGCAGGCAGACATCAATGATGAAGTGATGATCTTTATTGCGGGTCATGGAGTTCTGGACGCCAACCTTGATTATTACTTTGCTACCTATAACATGGACTTTATGAATCCGGCTGATAAGGGATTGGCCTATGAAGATTTAGAAAGCTTGTTGGATGGGATCAACCCCTTGAAAAAGACGCTATTGATAGATGCTTGCCACTCGGGTGAAATTGACAAAGAAGAAGTGGAATTGGCTGAAGCAGATATAAAAGAAGGAGATGATATCCAGTTCAGGGTAGTTGGCAACACTGCCTTACCTAAACTCGGAACACAAAATACATCAGAGCTCACTAAAACGTTGTTTACCGACTTAAGAAAAGGAACGGGAGCAACAGTGATCTCATCTGCTGGAGGGATGGAGTTTGCCATGGAGGGAGATGATTGGAATAATGGACTATTCACTTACTGCTTTATCAATGGTATTAAATCAAAGGCTGCAGATTACAATAATGATGGAGAAATCTGGCTATCTGAGATTCAACAATATGTTTCTCAACAGGTTTATAAGTTATCAGGGGGTCGGCAACAGCCTACATCTAGAATTGAGAACCAATCTGTAGATTTCAGAGTTTGGTAGAAAACTAAGCCTAACATTGTAAGTAAAATTAACTGCTTGCGCAGCTCGGCATAAATACCTAATTTTATTTAACCGTGAGTCTGCGCAGAAACTCATATTTGAATAACCTCTTTGTAATGCCACATTAAGGCTTAGAGCAGTTATTTCAATATTTTCTAATTTCCATGTATGCGTATTTTCAAATTTTCCCTAATAGGCTATCAAATTACTTTTTCCAATCACTTCAACCTGCGTCTCACCATTGCAGCCCTATCGGAGTAGAACTCACCAATTCTTGAGTAGTTTCCTTTATTAAATTCCAACTCCATATCTCTGTTTACGGCTAATATTTCATCCGTAATTGTATTCAGAGAATCAAAATCTGACTGGTAAACTGAAAGATGTGCAAATAGTAAGATTAATATGGGATATAACTGTTTCATCTTTCTATTTTCATTTTTCAATCGTGAGATGACACTCAGTTAACAGCGTCTTTTCATTGTCTAACAAAAGCTTATTCATCTCCGTTTTATTGAATTATTCCAATTGATTTTAACCATTTTATTTTGTCGTAGGAATAGCCACTACAAATTTGATATTCCGGTGTCATCATAGAGTGATTTCCGCGTTTATAAACCTCGGCCGTGATGTCTAACCGTTCTGAGATGTTTTGATAAAAATTTTGTAATGAACGCGTTGGATCTACTCGTTCATCATTTTCACCATATTGAAGAAAGATAGGGCTCACCAGCTTACTTGCACCTGTCACAACACTATTATCGATTAAGTCTTCCTTTTTGGGAGATAATGGAATCATATCAACTGATGGAGGCAAGAATGCACGTTGATATTTGGTCTGCAATTCACGGATTGTATTAAAATCGCTTGTGTCAATGTTATCATTTAAAATGCCCGAGTAATAATTTTTCCAAATCATTAGTGAGGTAACAATTTCTTCTTCAGACATTCCCAAATTTCTATTGTAATTATTTGTAGCATACAACTGTCCTTCTAAAGAAGTCATTAACGGTGCGGCTGTAGCATTGATAAATGCCACTTCATTTCCCAGATTTATTCCCATCAGCAATGCTAGACGACCTCCTTCGCTAGCCCCATGGATACCAAGATTTTTTGAATCTACTTCCTTATGAGATTGGAGATGTTTGAACAATTGCTGATAACGTAGTGCTTTTTGTTTGAACGTATAATTCTCAAAACTTTGACCTTTAGACTTACCTACACTCTCCTTATCAAATGTCATAACTACTATCCCATAAGAAGCAAAGAGACGAGCTTCATATTCAAAATTTTCGATTTGAGATTGTCCACCACCTCCAGGTAACAACAAACAAGCAGGTTTCTTTCCTTCAATATTGGGAATATAAATGTTAACGTATATGGAATCATTATCAACCATAACCCATTCTTCTTCTACCTTATAATCATGAGATTTTTGAAGCTGAATTGACTGTCCAAGTCTATTCGAAATGGTAACAAATTTAAAACCTGTTTCAGTATTCTCAGTAAATACAGTTTTTTCGCCAGAAGTACTCCAAAATTGGTTTTTACCAATAGGTTTTAAAGAAACGGTCTGTTCTGAATATGGAGACATCATATGTAAATATCCATAGCGGATATAAACAATGACTCTGTTGCCATGCTTGTCTGCGTAATTACCAATATAATTTGAGTGTTGAGATTTCTCAACGGGATCTAATTGCTTCAGCAATTTTATCGACTGCTTAATTCCGGTGAAGGCTGTTTTTAATATTAAACTATCAGAACCAATTTTATTAAAAGTAAACTCCCGTTTTTCTGCTCTGGCTTTAACCGTTATGTTTTTGTTAACATCTGCTTTCATTTCAAACTTAAATGTTTGCCTGAATTCATACGGAAAGGAAATAAATGTACTATCATCTTTTAGCTTTACCTTCAAATACTGATAACCTTCAGAAGTTAAAGCTTCACCAATAAAGGTTTGAGCAGTTATAACATTTGCAATTGACAATAAAATAAGACTTATTACTAATTTCATATTTTTTAATTATTACCTATTTTGTATTTCATTTCTAAAATTGAGTAATCTTCATTCAACTTTGGCTCTGCAAGACCTCCTAAATACTCACTTAAAAAAGGTTCGGCGAAACTCCAGAATGTTGTCCAGGACTCTTTAGCCTTGTAGTCATGTCCTTACCATCTCTGTCAACACCTACTATAGATTTAAGTCCCGAACGCAAAACACGTTCAGCGGACCATTCATAAGTTTCTATTTCTTGCCATTGATTATTTTCGAAGAAGGCTAGAATTTTTTTTCCAGTTTCCTGATCAATTCTCTCACCGGCAATCACATTTAAATTTTCATCAAAAAACAAAAGATAATGACCCTGTGCTACATTAGATAAAGTATCTAATTTAGCGGTACTGAAATCATACGTGAAGCGTATTGGAGAACTGTTGAAAGGCATAGCGACAAAAGCTGCAGAACTATTATCATTAGAAAAGGCCAACCAATGTATACTTTTGTAAAGATCATTAAAAATGTTAGTTGAACTGGAATTGTCTAAAGAATATAGTTCAATGGACTGACCTTTTGGACTCAAGGACCTGACCAATAATTGTGATTGATTTAATACTTTATAATTGCCTACTGCTCCGGAAAATTCACAAAAATATTCTCTCTGAAAATCTGTTCTATTACGGTAATAGATACGATTATCAGGAATCGGTTGATGTGCCCCTGTAATATAAAATATTTTTGAGGCATCAGGCAATATTTTCACTAATTCCTTACGATCCTCTAAGTCAAATAGAACGTCCCTGAGAATTAATGAACTTTCGGTGCTCATTTGCGCAACAGTACCACATCCCTTTAGAATAAAACTTAAGAAAACGATTGTGTATACAAACTGCTTCCTCATTCTATGAATTACTCTCTTGTGGTTTGTACAACTTGAAATACATAGCTGTCAATATAAATCCTCCAATTCCCTGTTCTACAAAATGCCAGCCAGTATCGACCAATGCATAGTTTAATGAAAAATTCCATCTTCCGTATAAGATAAGATACAACGGTAAGGTTGCCGCTAAGCCAAAAGTAGCACCAAACAAAAATCCACCAACAAACTTTGGATTTTCGCCCATGTTAACCATCACAATAAAAGCCATGATTAGTGTTAACACAAAATACCCCAATGCTATGACTCCAAGGTTAAAATCTTCCATGGGTCTTAGTATTTCAGGAGAATTAGATATGTAGAAATCTTCGAGAATCAATGCGTTCCATAAACCACCAAACGTGAACATTGCAATAAACGCAACAGCTGTTGCTATTAAAATTGCTTTTACTTTATTCATATAATCATTGTTTAAATCATTAACCAGATAACATTAACTATTTGCCATTTTCCATTTAACTTGATCAGGTGTAAATAGTCTATCCATTTTTCGGCGGTGAGTTTTACACTTGCCATGTTGTTATATAGATCTAACACCTCAATATCTGCTCTACTTTGATCATCAAACTTTCCATTCGCATTAAAAACTTTTGAGAGTTCAACCATTTCTGATTTTCCATTTGTGACAATGAATTTTTCTGAGTCAGGAAATGATTTTATAGTTCTTTTGATTAATTCAGGATGAAGGGTTTCTTTTAACCATTCTGGTTTTCCTTGATAAAACGCTTGAATGTATTTTTCAGTTACAGAAATCACCGCCAAAGAATCTTGAGATTGGGCATATGATTTACATACAAACAAGCAAAGAAATATGACTACTGTAAATTTCATTTTGAGTAATAGTTTGGCAGCGAAAATGGTTAATTAATCTTAAGTATTTTGATTTCTGATATGAAACAGAAGGTTTTTGAAGTGAATCAGCACTAATTTGAATTCGTTAACTTTCAGATAAACTTATTATATCCTAATTTTGTAGCATGAGTGAAAACAAAAACATAAATCAAGGATCGGTAGCACTCACCAGTTGGATAATAATTGTTTTTATTAACTTCTTTCAACTGCTTTATGTCAAATTCACGCTTCCGGAAAAATATGATTGGGATGATGTGATTTATTACCCAATAACTTCTTTGACAATTGGCGTTCTACTAATTTATCTTTTTCTTCTACCTGTTTTTAACAAAGTCAGAACACTGAAAATAGGTTTTCAAATACCATTGTTCATTATTCACGGTCTTGCTTACACCTCAACTTATATCATTTTCGTTTTTTTCCAAATTGCGCTTTGGTCAGAAAATCTTGATTTGAAATCTTTTCCTGATGCTGTACATAAGTTTTTTTATACAGATTTTCACAATGTTGCGAAAAACTACTTTTTTTTATTAGCCATCTTTATTGCAGTTGAGTACGTTAACAAAAGAGCGGAAACACTCCTCAAACAGAAGGAACTTGAGAATCAGTTAAAGGTGGTAAAACTACAGGCACTAGAATCAAAATTACACCCTCATTTTCTATTCAATGCCTTAAACGGAATTACAGCACTAGTAAATGAAAACCCTAAAAAAGCACAGAAAGCGATTATAGAATTAAGTGATCTTTTAAGATTTGCCTTAGAGGGAAATTTGCACAATTCTATATCAATAAAACAGGAGCTTGAATTTCTAGAAAAATACACTTCTATTGAAAAAATGCGCTATGAGGATCAATTGGAAGTTCATGTTGTAATTGATAATGGTGTTGAACTAAACAAACCTATAATTCCACCGTTGATTTTACAACCCTTACTAGAAAATGCAATCATTCATGGTTTTAAGGGAATAGGTCACCCTTTGCATATTACTGTTCGGGTGAGTAAGCAAAAAATCGAAATCAGAAATAATGGTTCAACATTGAATAAGGATCTAAAATTTAGTACAGGACTTAGAATTGTTGAACAACGTATTAAACATCATTATAATGGAGAAGTATCTCTAAAGTTATTTGAAAATGATGGACTAGTAATTTGTGAATTAAACGGAATAAATCTATGAAAACAATAATCGTGGAGGATGAAGGTGCAGCTCGTAGAAGGTTAGAAAGCATAGTTAACAGCCATGTGAATTTAACTTGGGAAGGAAGTGCCCCATCTGGATCAAGAGCTGTTAAATTGATTAATTCAACGCAAGCCGATTTACTTTTAATGGACATCCAGCTCAAGGATATGACAGCCTTTGAAGTGTTAAGCCAAATTGATAAAGATTATTCTGGAAATATAATTTTTACTACTGCCTACAATAATTTTGCTGTAAAAGCTTTTGAAGTATTTGCTATAGATTACGTTCTTAAGCCTTATTCCGAAGGAAGGTTATTGAGTGCTATAGATCGCTGTTTGAAAGCAAGAACCCCCCCCAGCAAAGAGATTTATGCAATTTTGGAGTCTATCCATTTTCCTAACAAGATTTGCATTCCAGAGGGAAAAACTTCTCATTTGTTTGAAAATGATCAAATAGAATGGATCAAAGCAGATGGTTATCATTGTGAAATACACACGGTTGAAGAAAAAATGCATTTAATCCGTATTCTGCTTAAAGATGTTTATCAATTGCTCCCAGATAATTTTGTTAGAATTTCTCGTTCAATTATTCTAAATAAAAATTACGTCGCTTCATATAAAGAAAACTCAAGTGAATCAGTGTTTAAACTGAAAAGTGGAAAGGATTTTTTTGGAAAAACTGAATATATTAAATAAAGTTCGAAGGCACAACCTTACACAAAAACAATCCTAGTTTAACGCCATTCTTGAACTGTTATTCCGTTTAATTAAGTATCTTGTTTTGGAAAAGTAATCGGTTTTAAATCCGCTTAAGCTTTTATACCTGAGTGATAATCTTAATTTAATAATAATGATTTATAGACTGATTGCATTTATGTTACTAAACTTTGGAGCACTTGCCCTAGGAGGATTTTTTACCAGTAAAGGTGTTCCTTCTGATTGGTATGCAGGTTTGACAAAAGCCCCTTGGACTCCTCCTGGATGGGTATTCGGATTTGCCTGGACAACAATTATGATTTGCTTCAGCATTTACCTCGCTTATTTGTGGCCTGCTGTAAAGAACAAGAACTTTTTAATTATCCTATTTATTGTTCAATGGATTTTGAATGTAGTATGGAATCCAACATTTTTTTATTATCATAACGTTACTGCTGGACTGTTTCTAATTACGGGACTTACTATTCTCGTTGGCTACTTTCTATTCTTGTATTGGCCTGAACTAAAGCTAAAATCCATTTTAATTCTTCCTTACCTCATTTGGTTAATTATTGCTACTTCTCTAAATGGATACATACTAATTAAAAACTAGCAAAGAAACTAACAAATGAGCGAAGGCAAGTTTATATTTATGACTGGTGCTACCTCAGGGTTAGGCAAGGTCAGTGCAATAAGAGCGGCAAATAACGGAGATACTTTGATAATCCTAGCAAGGAATAAAATTAAAGGTGAGGCGCTTAAAACAGAATTTAACAATCAACACCCAAATGCTTTGGGTAAAATTGAAATTATTGAAGGCAACTTAAATTCCTTAGAATCTGTTTATTCTTCATGCTCAACAATAAAATCTAAATATCCTGTCATTGATATGATTGTAAATAATGCAGGAATAATGAATTTTAAATTTAAACAGACCGTTGATAAAATAGAGGAAACACTGCAAGTAAATTTAGTATCTCCTCTCTTGATTTGCCATTTACTTTTCGATAATCTAAAAAAAGCTCAGAACCCTAAGATTATATTTACAAGTTCAGGCCTCCACCAAGGAGAAATCAACTTTAGAAATATCGAATTCAAGAATTCCTTCTCAAGCTTTAAAGTTTACCGACAATCAAAGCTTGGTGTGATACTAATTTGCAGATTACTAGCCAAACCTTTAAAAGATCACAATGTCAGTATCTATTCACAACACCCAGGAATGGTTAGAACCAATTTAGGTCGAAATGCAGGTTGGTTATCTAAAATGGTCTTTTACATAATGGGGGGATCGCCAGAAAAAGGTTCTCAGACTTTGAGTTTTATTATGGAGACCTCAAACTTGCAACTTAAATCTGGTGAATATTACTATAATAATAAGGTAACTGAGACAACTAAAGAAAGCTATGACATGGAGGCAGCAAAAAAATTATTAAAGATTATAGGAAAATTTTTAGAAAAATATATGAATTCAGAATCTCCAATTTTTAAATAAATTAAACATAAGTCAAGCAAAGAACTTCGTTAATAAAAAAACGTGAATCAATCGGTTGGGAAAAGGGCTGGATAATGATTATATACAAAACGACTCACGACGTAAAAATAAATATCGACACGACGAGTCAACAACATAAATACTTATATTTATTCTACCGTTAACAATAATAACTAACATGTTAAATACAATATTTAAAAAAAAAGTGTCAGATATAAAAAAAGGGACGCTAGCTCATGATATTTTTTTTAATCATTTAAGAGCAAAAGAGTATTCAAGGCTTGATAAAGATAATCACGTTTATCTGGATTACACAGGAGGAAATTTGTATGCAAAATCTCAAATAGATCAACACCTAAAGTTACTTAACGACAATACATTTGGGAATCCACATTCAACAAATCCCACTTCAAAACTATCAACACATCTGGTTGATGAGGCACGAAAAAAAGTAATTGATTTTTTTAATGCGGAAGATTATTATTGTGTGTTTACACCAAATGCATCAGGAGCTCTAAAAATAGTAGGAGAATGTTATCCTTTTGATAAAAATGGGCATTTTTTATTGTTTTCGGATAATCATAATTCTGTGAATGGAATTAGAGAGTATTGCAGTAATTCAGGAGGTGTTCATGAATACGTCCCAATGCACTATGGAGATTTGAGCGTATCTAAAGAGGAACTGAATCAAAAATTGAATCAATCAAGGAAAGAAAACAAGCTATTTGCTTTTCCAGCTCAATCTAACGTGTCTGGAATAAAACATGATTTAAATTGGATACATGAAGCGCAAAACCTTGGCTCGGATGTTCTGCTTGACGCAGCAGCTTTTGTTCCGACTTCAAAACTAGACCTAAAGAAGTATTGCCCTGATTTTGTTTCAATTTCATTTTATAAAATTTTTGGTTACCCTACAGGAATTGGTTGTTTACTGATAAAAAAGTCGTCGTTTCTAAAACTTAAAAAAAGATGGTTTGCAGGTGGAACTGTAAGCTTAGCTTCGGCAAAAGCACCATTTCATTTTCTAATTGATGATCATGAGCGATTTGAAAATGGTACAATCAATTATTTGGGTATTCCGGCATTAAAAGTTGGCCTTGACTATATTGAAGGGATAGGCTTGAGTCGATTGAATGAACGTGTAGAATCTTTAATGAATTATCTACACAAAAATCTAAATCAATTGAAACACAGTACAGGTGAAAATCAAACAGAAATATTTGGTCATCCTGATAGAGAAAACACTGGAGGAACTATGATTTTGTGTTTTAAAAACCTAGATGGCTCAAAAATTGGTTTTGAAAAAATTGAAGCCCTTGCTAATTCAAAACAGATTTCTATCCGCTCTGGCTGTTTCTGTAATCCAGGATTAGATGAGACTAACAATTGTCTTACTACAGAGGAAATCGCAAAGTACTTTACTAGTCGAGAATCAGGCAATTATTCGGATATGATTAATTTTTTGCAAAGAATGCGAGGTGCAACTCGAATTTCAGTGGGAATAGCAACTAATCAGAATGACCTTGACGCCTTTATTTCATTTGCAAAAGAGCTTAAAGATAAAACTATTGTTAATAATTTATAAGTAGCATTAAACAACTGCGCATACTTGCCTATTGATAACCCTATTAACAAAATCACAAAAATCATGAACAAAAAGAATAGTGTATTTATAGCGACAAGCATAGATGGTTATATTGCTGACAAGAATGGCGGACTTGATTGGTTAAATTCTATTCCCAATCCAGATCATGATGATATGGGATATGCGGAATTCAACAACGGAATTGATGCTCTTGTTATGGGGCGAACAACATTTGAAACCGTACTCGGATTTGATGTTGATTGGCCATATGACAAACCTGTATTTGTATTGAGCAATAAGCTAAAAACGCTACCAAAAAGTCACCAAGAAAAAGCATTCTTAATCAAGGGTACCTTGACCGAAATTTTAGACCAAATTCACGAAAAAGGTTTTTATAGACTATATATTGATGGTGGAACTACAATAAGAAATTTTCTAAAAGAGGACTTGATTGATGAAATGGTACTGACAACAATTCCCATTTTATTGGGTGGTGGTTCTTCTTTATTTTCGGAACTTCCTAATGAACTGAAATTTGAATTGATTGGGACAAAAAAACATATGAACCAAATAACACAGAATCATTACAAACGAAAAATATAACGCTAAACGGTTTGCATAATTTATTGCATTGACAAACACTAATTTGTAAAATTAAAAATGAAATTTCTCTGGCAAGTATTTGTTTAATAAATTAGTTACTTAAACACAAATAAACCTTATAAAATAAGAAAGTGTTCAAAAACATGAATACAATAATAGAAACAGAAAGATTAATTCTCCGAGAATTCACAATCAATGATTTCGAGGCTGTATATGAATTTAATTCTAATCTAGAACTTCATAAGTATACCGGTGATGAAATAATAGAATCATTAGACAGGGCTAAAGAAATAATTAAGGATATTTGGTTAGAAGATTATAAAAAATACGGCTACGGGAGATGGGCTACAATATACAAACCTGAAAATAAGATTATTGGATTTGCTGGTCTAAAATATTTGCCTGAATTAGATGAAACTGATATTGGATTTAGGTTTTTACCCGAATATTGGGGAATTGGATTAGCCACAGAAGCTTCAAATGAAATCATAAAATATGGATTTGAAAAATTGGGCATTGACAAAATCATTGGGATTGCTGACATAGACAATATTGGTTCGTGCAAAGTGCTAAAAAAAGTAGGATTGACACTTTATAAAGTAGATCAATATGATGGGGACGAAAAACAGTCAAATTGGTATAAAATAGAAAAACAAACTACTGACAACACCTACAAAAATTAAAACAATGGCATTCAAGAAACCAGTAGCCGTTTTGACTATCTGACTAATTTTATGATTCATTTTCTTGTTGCAAGGATTTGGTAAAGTCTTTAATTGGAGTGTAGAAAACATCTATCAGTCAAATCTGTTTCATGGGACTTTTAAGGACTTATACGATAGAAAAATAAAGGCTGGTCACTGAGTGATAGTTTAGAAACTAAGGACACAATCATTCGAGCATGGAAGATGGCTATTGGAAATCGAAAAATTACTAAGGAACTTATTTTTCATTCGGATCGTGGAGTTCAATATGCTTCCAAAGAATTCCGGAAAATCATAAAGAAGAATAAGCGAATATCCCAAAGTGTGAGTAGAAAAGCCAACTGTTGGAATAACGCTGTAGCTGAAAGTTTTTTTTTAGAAATCTAAAATCAGAGCTTGAATGGGATCAGGAATTTATTAACCATTTAAAAGCTAAAATGGCTATTTTGGAATATCTTGAGACCCAGTATAATAATCAACGTATTCATTCTTCTCTTGGATATAAAACCACTAGAGAAGTTGAACTTGGATACTACTTAAAAATAAAGGTGGCATAACTCTTAAATCTGTGTCCGACTTTTTGTAAGAGATCCAAAAAGATAAATTGACAATTCCTAAACACAATAAAAAACTCAATACTTTGATTCTCACTTCACACGATTTCAAAAAATAACGTTGACTCTTGACATTAGGTAGCTTCCTATTCCATTAAAAAAAATGCTATCTAAATACATTCATTTTCAACAGAATAAACTTTATGGTGTTTCTTTCCAAAATTCCTCTAGTACTATGGCTAGATCATTAAACCACTACTTCACCATATAAATCATAATGATCTGCTGAGGTAATGTTGATTTGCGCGAAATCACCAATACTCAGATAAACATTGTCATCTTTTTTAACTAAGACTTCATTATCTACATCTGGGGAGTCAAATTCAGTTCGTCCGATAAAATAATCGCCTTCAATTCTGTCAAAGAGTACTTTGAAAGTTTTTCCAATTTTTTGTTGATTTAAGTCGTATGAAATACCTGATTGCAGTTCCATAATTTCTTCTGCTCTTGCAATTTTAACTTCTGGGTGGACATCATCTTCAAAATTATGGGCGTGTGTATTCTCTTCATGAGAATATTGAAATACACCCAATCGCTCAAACCTGATTTCTTCAATCCAATCTAACATTTCTTGATAATCATCTTCGGTTTCTCCAGGGTACCCAACTATTAAAGATGTTCTGATTGCAATGTTTGGCACCTTTTCGCGAATGGCTCTAACCAATTCAGTTGTCTTCTCTCTTGTGATACCACGTCTCATAGCCTTGAGAATTTTTGTTGAACCGTGTTGTAACGGCATATCCAAATAAAAACAAATGTTGTCGTACTTGTTCATCACGTCAAAAACATCCATTGGAAAGCCAGCAGGATAGGCATAATGCAATCTTATCCATTCAATACCATCCACTTGTGCTAGTTTCTCAAGTAATTCAGCCAAGTTTCTTTTCTTATAAATATCAAGACCATAATACGTTAAATCTTGGGCTATCAGTATTAATTCCTTTGTTCCATTTGCAGCTAAATGTTCTGCTGATTTAACCAACTCTTCAATTGGCGTAGAAACATGTTTCCCCCTCATAATTGGAATTGCGCAAAAAGAACAAGGCCTGTCACAGCCTTCAGCAATTTTAAAATAAGCATAATGAGAAGGTGTTGTTAACAAACGTTCTCCAACCAACTCTTTTTTATAATCAGCCTTAAGCGTCTTTAATAATCGAGGTAAATCTCTGGTTCCAAAATATCCATCTACTTCAGGAATTTCTTTCTCAAGATCATCTTTGTAGCGTTGCGACAAACAACCAGTGACATATACTTTTTCTACTTGCCCTTCTACCTTTGCATCAACATATCTTAATATAGTATCTACAGATTCTTGCTTAGCATTATCTATAAATCCACATGTATTGATAATCACAATCTCAGAGTCATCCTGTTCCGCTTGGTGCTCAACATCAAATTTATTCGCTTTGAGCTGGGTCATCAAAACCTCTGAATCAAAAGTGTTTTTAGAACAACCTAAAGTTACGATATTAACTTTGTTCTTTTTTAAGGTTTTTGTTTTCACAATTAGATGGTCTTTAAGAAATCTTTAACGGCTTTCCAATAGGCTTCGTGCTCTGGAAATTTTTCCCACAACGCTCTAGAACCATGTTGTCCTTTAGTTTCTGGAATAAAATAAGATTTTGATTTTACAGGTATGGCTTTAAAAATTGACCACCAGTTGCTTTTTTCAGACTTTGCGGACGTGATAAAGGTTGGTATTTTGACCTGCTCTGCATTAGTTTCTATATAATTTCCAGATTTTCCGAAGCGTTCAAAATATTCACCTGGCGCAAACGCCAAAACCCCATCAATGTCATTCCTTTCTCCACCAATTTTTATAGCTAATGCTGAAGAATAAGAACTACCCCACAGAATAACCTTATTCGCCATTTTGTAATTGTTTACCACAAAATCAATAGCTGAATTAATATCAACTTCAGCATCAAGAAAACTCACTCCTTTTTTTTGTGTTTTTGCTTGTTTATGAGTTTCATTGGTTATACCATTTGCTTCGCCTCCTGATCGTTGATCAATGGCCAAGCAATTATAACCCAATGCATTTAATTTAGGTGCAATTTCTAAGTACTCTCCTCTACTCCAGCCAGCTTGATGGCATAAAACAATAAAGGGACTCTCCTCGGGATGAGGCATATATAAGTCTGCTGTTATACTTAACCCATCAGACGCGTTAAAACTTACGGTTTCGTACGTTATTGTTTCACCCTTACAAGAAAGGATTAACAATAGTAATATGATGACTGACAGCTGCTTCATTAATTAAATAGTGAATCTACAAATTCTTTCTTATTAAAAACTTGCAAATCATCAATACCTTCTCCTACACCAATGTATTTAACCGGAATTTTCATTTGATCTGAAATACCAATTACTACTCCTCCTTTGGCCGTACCGTCTAATTTTGTAATCGCCAAAGCATTGATGTCTGTAGTAGCAGAAAACTGTTTGGCTTGCTCAAAGGCATTTTGACCTGTTGAACCATCCAATACGAGTAAAACTTCATGAGGAGCACCTGGTACAATTTTATCCATTACATTTTTGATCTTTGATAATTCATTCATCAAATTAACCTTATTATGTAATCTTCCCGCTGTATCAATAATCACGACATCAGCGCCTTGAGCTTTAGCAGATTGTAAGGTGTCAAAAGCAACTGAGGCAGGATCAGCTCCCATTCCTTGCTGTACAATTGGTACACCTACTCTTTCTGCCCATATAATTAGTTGATCAACTGCTGCTGCTCTAAAGGTATCACTAGCCCCTAAGACAACATTTTTACCCATAGACTTTAACTGATGTGCCAATTTACCGATTGTAGTGGTTTTACCAACCCCATTAACACCAACAACCATAATCACATACGGTGTCTCTTTGACTTCCGGAATTACAATTCCTTCAACATCATTAGAATTATTCTCTTCAAGCAGTTCGGCAATTTCGGCTTTCAAAATATCATTCAACTCCTCAGTAGAAACATATTTATCTTTTGCAACCCGTTCTTCTATCCTGTCTATAATTTTTAGCGTAGTTTCTACACCTACATCTGAAGTAATTAAGACCTCTTCCAAATTATCAAGTACTTCGGCATCAACTTTTGACTTACCAACAACAGTTCGCGTTAATTTGGATAAAAAGCTTTGTTTTGTCTTTTCAAGCCCCTTATCAAGCGTCTCTTTTTTTTCCTTCGATAGAAAACCAAATATTCCCATATATGTAAAAATAAAAAAGCTTCTTCCAAAATTGGAAGAAGCTGCAATACATTAAAGTGACTAAGCTTAATTGTTGTTATTAAACCAATCTTTTACTTTGTTATTGTGTACAATTTCTTCCCTGAAACCATAAGCTCCAGTTTTTTCGTTTTTAATCATTTTTACAACCTTAGTATGCTCTTTACCACCACCAGTTTGTAAACTTGCTACTGTCTTCTTAGCCATGTCTTACTTATTTAATTTCTTTATGAATAGTGTATTTTTTCAAGATTGGATTGAATTTTTTCAACTCCATTCTTTCCGGCGTATTTTTTCTATTTTTTGTAGTGATATATCTTGATGTACCAGCTACCCCAGACTCTTTATGTTCTGTGCATTCTAAAATTACCTGGATTCTATTTCCTTTACTTTTCTTTGCCATCTTCTAGGTTATTTTATCCTTTATAAATTCCACTTTTTCTAGATTCTCTAATAACAGCAGAGATTCCTTTTTTATTGATCGTTCTTAACATTGAAGTTGATATTTTCAACGTAACGTACTTATCTTCTTCAGGTATATAAAACTTCTTAGTGACCAAGTTTGGATAAAATTTTCTTTTAGTCCTTCTTTTTGAGTGAGAAACATTGTTTCCGCTCATCACTTTCTTTCCTGATAATTCACAAATTCTTGACATCTTACTATTACTTTAAGTCTTTTATCATCCAAATAGCAATCTTAGTGACCACTTTCGGGAGCGCAAAGTTAATATTTTTTTTTTAATCCTACACTATTTAAATAGTTTTTTCAATTTTTATTATGGATTAGTTTTCTCGAAAATAAAAAACATCTAGCGCTTGATGTTTCTCTCATAAATCTCTACCCAATCGTTAACTGTCATTTTTGAAATTAATTCGCCAATTAATTGATAAGGAATTTGGTCTAATTTTTTAAACCGAATACAACTCTTCCCCATATCTAGCTTGGTCTTGACATATTTTGGATACTCGCCAACAAACCAATCCATCAATTCTGGACTTGCATAAATTCCCATATGATAAAGAGCTACAAAATTTTTCTGCGAAGCAATACTCACAAAAGGTAGAGGTAGTTCTGGCGAACAGTGGTAACCTCCAGGATAAATAGAATGTGGCACAACATATCCTATCATACCATAACTCATTCCTTCTTTAAACCCCTCGGGTAAATTATCTAATATAGTTGATCGCAATTTTGTTATTGCAATTTGACGTTCATCAGGTAATTGAGCGATATAATCTTCAGGATTACTGGCTTTAATTTGCATATCCAATCATTTGATTCGGGTAACGAAGATACTGGAATAACTGTATAATTCAAAGACTCAAACTTCATTTTTTGGATTATTTGTCAAATAATAAAAGACCTTTTGCGAAAAAAAATGTGATGTTACTTTGAATGTAATTTGAGTTACATAGATATATGAAAAACATGACAAGAATAGTTTTTCTGGTGCTTATAGTATATCTATCATCCAGTACTTGCCGTCTTAACAATTCAAATGTTCTTTTCGGGGATAATAGAAAATACAATATTGAGCAGGACACTTTGATTTATACAAATGGTTTTGATTTCCCAGTTGGAAAACCTGATGGTTTAGGTTATTATAAGGCACAAAAATTTACTGAAAACAATCATCTTGGAGAAGACTGGAATGGTTTGAGGGGTGGAAATTCTGATCTCGGAAATTCCATTTATGGTATCGCCAATGGCTATGTGAACTTTGCCAATGATCTAAAAGGAGGATGGGGAAAAGTAATAAGAATTACACACTATCTGCCAGATGGCCAAATTGTAGAATCTTTATATGCCCATTGTGACAAAATTATCATCAAAAGTAATACATGGATTAAAAAAGGAGATTTGATCGGAACTATTGGTACAGCTCATAATCAATATTTGGCTCATTTACATTTTGAAATTAGAGACACCCCTAACTTGTCATTGGGTGCAGGCTATTCAAGACTTACAAAAGGTTACTTAAACCCAACATCATTTATCAATACACACCGAAAAGTCTTAGAATAGACCAAAAAATCGCTTTTTTGCAACGGGCAATCTAAATTGATCTAATAGTTCAGTATGCCCTTTTTCTTTTAATTTTTCCAAAAGTTCAAATGCTGAATGACCATTTTTATAATGAAATTCCTGATTAAAAATTGGAATAATACTTAAAAACTGAATACCAGTTTGAATGCGCTCTAAAATACTGTTTGCTTCAATTGGTTCACTTAAAATGAAATAGTTTTGCAAGAATTGATCATTAATTGGATAGGGTGGTTTTGTTCTACTAGATGGAATAGTATCACCAGGACTAAACCATGTTTCATTTTTATATAAAACAGTCGCTATTCTATTTAACATTTCCAATGGCCACATTTGATCATTTTTTTGAAAATCCCAATATGTAGGTAACAAAAAATACAGTTCAATATTGGGATAAACAAACGTGGTTTTACCGGCGTTTTTTGTCTGATCAATCTGATGGAGACCATTTGTAAATAGTACTTTTCTACCATTTAGCTCATCTTTACACAGATGGATTGAAAAATGATATACCTCATTCGTTTTTAAACATTCAGTCTTAGACAAATCCAAAGTAATATTTTCAATCATTTTGCAAATATAGGTTCAATTTAAACCTTTGCCAAGTCTATGGTCTTTTGAATTGCAGATTTGATATTATTTCTGATTTCAAGAATGTTGGCTTCCATCATATAACAAGGTGCAGTCACAATTTTATAAACCTCATCAGTCAGAATTTCTCGAACAGTCTTTTCTACTGTTAATGCTCCTGTTTGTTCAATACCAGAATGAAAGTTATTAATTTCATAGGGGGATGTCTCCTGACTCGTCCCTAGTGTAAGTTTTGGCTTAATTTCTGAATCTTCAAAAGCTTTTGCAAGAACAATTGGACTAACACATAGCGCGCAGATTGGTTTGCCAGCATTAATTAGATTGACCAGTAGCAACTTAACCTCTGGTAAAATATGACCATTTGAGCCATTAAAGGCCCAATCTGTAAAATTTTTGGCAGACCCAAAACCACCTGGGATTACCAATGCATCAATATTGGCTGGCGTTATTTTTGAAATATCTATTACTTCTCCTCTTGCCATTCGAGCTGCCTCTATCTTCATATTTCTTGTTTCAGCCATCTCTTCTCCAGTGAGATGATTAATAACATGTTGTTGATCCTTATCAACACCAATACATACATATTCTGCTCCAAACTCCTCAATAGCTAACATAGCTAAAACTGTTTCCTGAATTTCGGCGCCATCATAAACACCACAGCCTGACAATAAGATTCCTATTTTCATTTTAAAATTTTATTTTATTTGGATCTTAATACCAAATAGTAAAGCCTAAAATTACTAATTTTATACCAATGAAACCAACCAACAATAGTATCTTATTTTATGATGGTGAATGTGGTTTTTGTAATAGAAGTGTGCAATTTGTTTTAAAACATGAAAAAATACCTTCTATTCAATTCTCAAAGCTGCAATCAGATTTTGCACGAAGCACACTTGACAAATTTGAGGTTACAGTTTCAATGGAGACGTTATATTATTTAAAAAAAGGGGTCTTATATGAAAGATCTTCAGCAGCATTGCACATATGTAAGACCATGGTTTTTCCCTATAAGTTAGCTTACTATCTTATTGTTATTCCCAAATCAATCCGCGACTTTTTTTATAATACTATTGCAAAAAATCGCCATAAAATCAATAAAGGCTTCTGTGTTATTCCAAAGGAACATGAAAAAGACCGTTTTATATCCTGACTTTTATTAGTTTTTTGCAATGAATTATCCCGTAACTTAGTCTAATAAAATAATAATGTTATGAATCTTCTTATTCCAATTGATTTTTCAAAAAATGCGCTAAATGCTGCTAGGTTTGCTTTCACAAATTATCCTGGTTCAAATTTTACATTATTAAATATTGTGCACAGCAAACAGGCTGGGGCAATAATGGCCGTAAATATTAATCAAGATCTAAAAGTGGTTCATCAGGGCAAAATGACAAAGACAATAGTAGATTTTAAAAACGATTTTCAAAATTTAAATATCACAGGGAAAGTTGAAATTGGTTTATTTGCTGAAACAATTATTGAAGAAATTGAAAACACCAGTGCTGACATCATTGTATTAGGCACTAACGGGAGTAATAGAATGGATGAGGTTTTATTTGGAAGTAATGCCTATCTGGCCATTAAAAACTCTTCTGTTCCACTAATTATAATTCCAGAAAATTATGATTTGAAACCACCAAAAAAAATATTGTTAGCAAGTGATTTTGAAGGAAACATTTCTAACGAGACCGCTCAACCGCTCTTAGATTTTATAAACCGATTTGGTGCTGAAATCCATGTGCTCCATATCTCAAGACCAGATCAAATAAATAAGGTAAAAGCTAGAATTAACTCCACACTTGATAATGAAATTCATAAGTTTCATATTATAGCATCAGACGACGTCATAAATGATATAATCACCTACGCTAAGAAGCATGATTTTGACTTTTTAGCTCTAGCTCCAAAATACCGGGGTATTATTAAAAATTTATTTCACAAAAGTGTCACAAAGCAAGTATCAGCCTTAGCAAAATGCCCTATTTTCATTATGAAATAGCAGGTGTAAAAACAATAACAATTCGTTTTTTTCAACTAATCCCTTTCTTAGAATTGAATATCATAGATTATGATTAAATGAAATCTGGACTTTTTTACTAACTTGGGTTGCTTTAATAGGGTGTCTTGACGCCATTAATAACTTTCAATTTATGTCTAATTTAGTTGAAATTCCATGCACTATTATAGAAAAAGTGAGTCGAGACATTATTTGAATAACCTACACTAATGAGTATGAGATAGAACTCAATGATGTACGGCAAGTGAATGATGTGTTTGAAAAAATTATAGATAGTCACAATATTTATTCAATTGTCAACACAAAGAGCAGGTTCCTAAATATAACTAAGGAAGCACAAAAATACTTAGCCTCTGAGGCACCAATAGTTCCTAGAGTAAAAGGTTCCAAAGTTGTCATTAATAATTTGCCAACCCGACTTTTAGTAAGATTTTTTATACGCTTTTTTAGCCCCAAATTTCCTACCAAAACTTTTAGGAATGAACATGAGGCATTACTTTGGTTACGTCACTTAAAGGAAAAGAACAAGGGGAAAACTCAAAAGAACCTAAATCCAACACCAAAAATTTAGATTGATTAAAGCTGTAACTATTAGCATTTCCTGTATTATAGAGATTATTTATGTTACAATTTAAACTTCAACACATATTGGCTTTATTATTTGGAATTCAATTTTTGATATTAGTGGGCTGTCAGTCTTCTTATGCCAAAATAGAAGAACAAACAGATCTAAGTCCCAACATTGATTCTAATGAAAACCAAGAATTGGCACCAACTCTTGATACAACACTAGATCGAACAGAAATATTAAAGCACATTCAATTAAAGAAAGTTAATAAAGTACCTCTAGTAGTCCACATTTTTATCCCTTTATGCGACAATATCAATCAAGGAATTGTTCCAACATCACCCTCATTAGGTGATGGCCTGAACTTACGCTCTAACCTATACTGGGCGACCCGAAGTGGAACAAAACGTTTTTTCACAAATCATCCCCAATGGTCACTGATTTATGATCAGTTTGACATTGATACAAATGTTTTAGAAAGGGTAATTTTTGAAAGAGATTATCTGGAGTCGAAAGTGTATCTTGTTGCTGATGCGTATAGAGGAGATCGAATGTCTTCTACTATAAATGACTTTCTAAGTGCATTATCTGGTGAGAAATTAGAGACTGTTGCGATAAATTCTAATCAGTCTGTCAAAACTTCTGGCTATGCTGATTTGGTCATTTTTAATGGGCACAATGGTATGATGGACAACTTAACCTTAACTCCTCATAAGTCAAAAAACAGATCAGTAGACGCTGTTATTAACGCTTGTGTTTCCTATCGTTATTTTGACCAAGAGCTTATAAATACTGGTGCTTACCCCTTAGCACGGACTACTAGTTTACTGCATCCTGGCGCGTACGTTTTGACTCAAATTATTGATGACTGGGTTAAAGGAATAGATGAGAAAAGCCTTTGCCTTAATGCCGGTCAGGCTTATTGTAAGAAGCACGACTGCGGCAAAGGCACAAAGATCTATAAATCTGGATGGTAAGCTTTAATCATCAGCAACAATCGCTTCTTCTAGTCTTAAATTATCAATGATAAATTCCTGTCTATCTGATGTGTTTTTGCCCATATAAAAAGCCAAAATTTCCTCAATATTAGCACTTTTCCCAATATAAACTGGATCAAGCCTGATGTCCTCTCCTATAAAATGCTTGAATTCATTTGGGGAGATTTCACCCAAACCTTTAAATCTAGTAATTTCAGCTGACTTTCCACAAGCTTCAATAGCATTTAGTCTTTCAGTTTCGGTGTAACAGTAAAACGTTTGTTTTTTATTTCTCACTCTAAACAAAGGCGTTTGCAAAATATGTACATGTCCCTTTCTCACCAAATCTGGAAAAAACTGTAAAAAGAAGGTTAACAATAATAAACGAATATGCATTCCATCAACATCCGCATCAGTAGCAATTACGACCTTATTGTACCTTAAATTTTCAATATCATCTTCAATATTTAACGCAGCCTGAACTAAATTAAATTCTTCATTTTCATATACTACTTTTTTAGTTAAACCATATGAATTGAGGGGCTTACCCCTTAAACTAAAAACAGCTTGCGTATTGACGTCTCGCGACTTTGTAATTGACCCACTTGCAGAGTCTCCCTCAGTAATAAATAAAGTTGATTCATTACGTCGTTCATGTTTTAAATCATCATAGTGGATTCGGCAATCTCTTAATTTTTTATTGTGCAAACTGGACTTTTTAGCACGTTCTCTAGCCAATTTTCTAATTCCAGAAAGCTCTTTTCTTTCTTTTTCAGATTGTTTAATTTTTTTCTCTAATACATCAGCAACATCAGGGTTTCTATGTAAAAAATTGTCCAATTTTTCCTTTAAAAAGTCATTGATGAAAGCCCGCATAGACTTGCCATCTGGTTCAATCTCCTGAGACCCCAATTTGGTTTTAGTTTGTGACTCGAATACTGGTTCAATCACTTTAACTGCAACTGCAGCAACAATAGATTGACGAATATCTATTGCCTCATATTTTTTAGAATAAAATTCTCTAATGACTTTAGCAACCGCTTCTCTAAACGCCGATTGGTGAGTCCCTCCCTGTGTTGTATGCTGTCCATTAACAAAAGAAGAATAATCTTCTCCATAAGACCTCACATGGGTAAATGCCACCTCAATATCATCACCTTCTAAATGAATGATTGGATACAATGGTTCACCATCCATATTATCATTTAGTAAATCAAGCAAACCATTTTGAGAAAAGTATTTTTCTCCATTAAATAGCAAAGTTAGTCCTCTGTTCAGGTAACAATAATTCCAGAACAATTTTTCTAAATACTGTTTTCTGTATTTATAGTTCTTAAATACCTCATGGTCAGCTGCAAATTCAATATAGGTCCCATTTCGCTCATCAGTTGACTCAACTTCTCTGTCTTCAACTATTTCACCGCGTTTAAATACAGATACTTTCTTCTTGCCATCACGAACTGCATAAACTGTAAACTTTTCACTCAAAGCATTTACTGCTTTAGTACCTACTCCGTTTAAACCAACAGACTTTTTAAATGCCTTGGTATCATATTTTCCGCCTGTATTAATTTTAGAAACGCAGTCATTAACTTTGCCCAATGGAATACCTCTTCCATAATCACGAATTGAGGCAATACCATCCTTAATTTTAATTTTGATCTGTCTACCATTCCCCATCACAAACTCATCAATGGAGTTATCCATCACCTCTTTAACCAGCACATAAATACCATCATCCGGAGCTCCACCATCACCCAATTTACCGATATACATACCGGGTCTTAACCGAATGTGTTCTTTCCAATCTAATGATCTAATATTGTCTTCGGTATAATTCGATTGATCTTTTGCCATATCCTCTTCTTTTTCCAGCTTATAGTTGACCTATGTTTATCAACCACAACTAACAAATATACAAGATTTCGAGGCTTATATTTTGGAATTTTATTAGAGAATATTAACAATCTTTGGTGTAAACCCAAGCTTTCTATTATTTTTGAACTCATGTCAACACCAATTGGTTCTATCACAACATTACTGTTAAAAGAAAATTCAAAAAAAAATTGGGAATTAATCGCTAAACGTGCAATTAATAACGAAGCGGATTTAAAAGCATTAATGGCCTGTTTTTTTGGCGAAAATTATCGCTTGAATCAAAGGTCAAGCCAGTGTATCAGTAAAATTCATGATATTGATCGAACGGTAATTGAACCATACTTTAATAAGATGATTTCTGAACTACATCAAAATAGCATTGATGCCTATAAAAGAAATGTTCTAAGAATATTTCAAGATGCTATGATACCAGAAGACTCGTTAGGGCAATTATTTGATAAAGCATTGGCTTTTTTATTAGACAAAGGTGAGGCTATTGCTATTCATGCTTTTGCTATGACAGTGTTGAGAAGAATTTGTGAACAATATCCAGAGCTATCTGGAGAGGTCATTCCTGCAATAGAAATGATTTTGGATGAAAGTTCTTCAGCTGGTGTAAAAAATAGAGGTCATAAAGAATTAAAAAAGCTAAGAAAACTTTATTTCTAAACTACTTCCAATTACTTTTCAGAATTCAAATTTAAACTGTAGCGATTCTGCATTAGCTCCGCAATTATTAATTGAAAGTAAATCGCCTGGTTTTAAACTTGGCAATAATGCGTGTGTTCGAAATTGATTTGAAGGTTCCGTTGGTACGTTCACAACATCATAAGCCTTATAACTTTTTTTGAAAGCTATGCCTACAAACTCAATATTACGACCAATGTTACTCATATTAGGACTAATCAGTCCAGCATCAATAACTGCACATTCCATCTCTTTTTCTGTTTTGACATCTAAAACTTTAGTGAATAACCTGCCACAACTGTTCACCAAAGCTTCTCCAAATTCAAAGTAGAGCTTTACATCATGATGTTTTAAGTTACTCTCAATTATTTCAAAGTATTGGTCAAACTCATGAATCGGTATACTTTCTGATTGCTGAAAACTTAAACCATGTACACCTCCTAAACCTATGTAAGTTAATGTTTCAAAATGCATTCTATACGATCTTATAGCGTAATTGAAGTACTGACAAACAGATTCTAATACGTCAACATCAATAGAGTGATAATCAACATGAAAATGGATACCATTTATATTAAGATAATTCAGTTCAGATTGAACATTCGAAAATTCTTCAAATTCGACATTCGAAAACAATGATTGAGCGTACTCTGGTTTTAAATTAGGCGCAGTCGTTAAATTTAATCTTAACACGACATTAATTCTCTTATCAATCGACTTAGCAATTCTATTTATCGTATAGGCTTCATCAAGATCTCCACAATGAATGGTTTTAACCCCTCTTTCAATTGTAAAGTAAATTTCCTCATCATTTTTATCTTCACTTGTTAACGCAATCTTATCCATTGAAAACCCAGCTTTTAATGCCCGTCTAGCTTCTTCCGAATTTGCACAATTCGCTCCATATCCAAGCTCAGCGATCTTTTTTAGAACCTCAACATTATAATTGGTCTCAACCGCATACTGAATGCTTGAATTTGGATTTTTTAATTTCAATTGCGCACCTTCTAATGTTGATTGTAAACGGGGGATGTCATACACATAACATGGTGTTTCCATTTTGGCAAGTTTTACACAAAGGTATTTTTTATTTTCATAGCTGTTATTTTATTCGGTATTTTGTAATATATTAATCATTATGTGTTATATTTGCAACATGAAGTCATTAAGTAAACTTATAGAAGATAGTATAGATAGCTCTCCCTTTCTAAAGGAGAATCTATCTGAAGGACTAATTAACACAAGTGCCTTAGCTAGAAGGTTACAACCAAAATTAGAATCAGAATTAAACAAAAAACTTAAAATCAGTACAATTGTAATGGCAATCAGTAGACTCCCTATTGATAAAGATGAGAGTATTGCCATTAGAATTACTGATACAATTAATGACATTGGAGATGTTGTGGTAAGGAGCAGTCTGATCAAATATAACTTTAAAAATTACATTGGTTTATCAAAAAATCAGTCGTCTTTTATTGAAATGACAGAGGATTTTAATGACTCGTTTTATACAGTATCAAGAGGAATTAATGAAACTACATTAATCATCAACTCACAACTTAAGGAGACTCTTGAGGCTAATCTTGACTCAAACCATCTCCTATCCAAAACAGAAAAATTATCCGCCATTACCTTAAAACTTCCTAAAAACAACACTGAAATAGAAGGTATTTATTACTTTATTCTGAAAAAACTTGCTTGGAAAAGCATTAGTCTCGAAGAAGTTATTTCAACTACAAATGAGTTCACGATTGTTGTAAAATCAAACTTAATTAGCAAGGCATTTCAAGTTTTGGCCAATTTAAAAGAACCTCAACTATAGAGACACTCCTTTAGTTCTCTTTTTCATAATATAAGTTAAACTAAGCTCGAAATGGTTTTTATATTTATATCGTATAGTTATATTTGTTAACAAAACGTATTTTGGAAAGCCTTAAGCAAATATCAGTGATTATCCCTCTTTTTAATGAGGATGAGTCGTTACCAGAACTTCATGATTGGATTGCAAAAGTAATGTCTGCAAATGATATTACCTATGAAATCATTTTTATAGATGATGGAAGCTTTGATAATTCATGGCAAGTAATTGAATCTTTAAAAGCTAAAGACACTAATGTTAAAGGAATTAAATTTCAGAGAAACTATGGTAAATCAGCAGCCTTGCATGTAGGATTTCAAAATTCAAATGGTCGAGTTGTGATTACTATGGATGCGGACCTTCAGGATTCTCCTGACGAAATACCTGAGCTATATGACATGATTGTCAATCAGGGGTATGATTTGGTGTCTGGTTGGAAAAAGAAAAGACATGATCCACTTTCAAAAACAATTCCAACAAAGCTCTACAATGGCGTGAATAGAATGATAAGTGGTATTAAACTTCATGATATGAATTGTGGTTTAAAAGCATACAAGCGGGAGGTTGTCAAATCAATTGAAATTTTTGGTGAAATGCACCGCTATATTCCTGTTATTTCTAAGGCAGCGGGGTTTGGTAAGATTGGAGAAAAGGTAGTACAGCACCAAGAACGAAAATACGGGAAATCGAAATTCGGTCTGAATCGTTTTGTAAATGGATTCTTAGATTTATTTACAATCACATTTATCACAAGATTTGGTAAAAAGCCTATGCATTTTTTTGGCTTATTAGGTACATTTTCTTTTATACTTGGACTTGGTATAGCAGGTTGGTTAGTTATTGATAAATTGTTCTTTGATACAGCTGCAAAATTAATTGCCAATAGAACTGAGTTTTATGTTGCTTTGGCAGCCATGATTATTGGAACACAATTGTTTTTAGCAGGCTTTCTTGCAGAACTAATTGGGAGGAGTTCAGCGACAAGAAACAATTATCTGATCGAAAAAAATATTGATGATTAATTCTCCACTTAATGTTGTAATTGTTGGACCAGCACATCCATACAGAGGTGGTATTGCATTGGGTAATGAACGACTTGCAGAGGAATTTATTAATGATGGACATCAGGTTAAAATACATACCTTTACAGTTCAATACCCTTCATTTCTATTTCCTGGAAAAACTCAATATTCAGAAGCTAAAGCACCTAAACATTTAAACATTACTAGATCTATTAACTCCATTAATCCCTTCAATTGGTTAATTATTGGTAGAAAAATAAAAAAAGAAAAACCTGATATTGTCATTTTCAGGTACTGGCTTCCAATGCTCGGTCCTTGTTTTGGAACAATTGCAAGAATCATTCGCAGAAATAAAAAATCAAAGATTATAACCATTTTAGACAACGTTATTCCACATGAAAATAGAATGGGTGACAAACTATTTACAAGGTATTTTATCAAGCCAATTCATGCCTTTATTTCCATGAGTCAAAAAGTTGAAAATGATCTTGCAAACTTCGACAAAAAAAAACCTAGAACGTATAGCCCGCATCCTCTATTTGATAATTTTGGACAGAAATTCGAAAAAAACCATGCTAAATCAGTCATCAATATAGATCAATCAAAGAATTACATCCTATTTTTTGGACTTGTAAGAGATTACAAAGGACTAGATCTATTATTAGAAGGATTTAAATTATTTGATTATAAAAAATTTAATGTCAAGTTATTAATTGCTGGAGAGTATTATTCTAATGAAGAAAAGTATATTAATATGATGAAAGATTTGGAAATAATTGATGATGTTATTTCCGTTAATAAATTTATTAAAGATGATGAGGTTGGCTATTATTTTTCTGCTTCAGATATTATTGCTCAACCATACAAAAGTGCCACACAAAGTGGTGTTACACAGATCGCTTACCATTTTGAGTCACCTTTATTAGTCACAAATGTAGGTGGTTTACCTGAAATGGTTCCAGATCAAAAAGTTGGTTATGTTGTAGAAAAAAATCCTGCGCAAATTGCCGCAGCGCTAACTGACTTTTTTGAAAATAATCGTTCAGACTATTTTAAAATAAATATAAAATCTGAAAAAGAAAAATATACTTGGGATAAAATGTTGCAAAAAATAAAAGAAATATATCGTGAAATTTAGAAGTAAAGCGCCTTTTAGGATTGGTTTGGCAGGGGGAGGGACAGATGTTAGTCCCTACTCTGATCAGTTTGGTGGAGCTGTTCTAAATGCCACGGTAAGCTTGTTTGCATACACAACTATTACGCCAAGAACTGATGGTAAGATTATTATAAAAGCAATTGATAGGGGGAAAATCCTAGAATTTAATTCCATAGAAGAACTACCTATTAACGGCACCTTAGATTTACAAAAAGGCGTTTATAACAGAATTGTTAAACAATTTACAAAAGAAAGTCTATCATTTGAAATGATAACATCTATGGATGTCGCCTCCGGATCGGGATTAGGAACATCTTCTACTCTAGTAGTATCAATAATTGGTGCTTTTGTGGAATGGCTTAAATTACCGCTAGGTGAGTATGACATTGCTCAATTAGCATATGATATTGAGCGAATAGACCTTAATATGGTTGGAGGAAAACAAGACCAATATGCTGCAACATTCGGAGGGTTTAATTTTATGGAATTCTCTGAACAAAATAAAGTGATCGTTAATCCTCTAAGGATAAAACCAGAATTATTAAACGAATTACAGTTCAATTTGATCCTTTATTATACACAAACTAGTAGAAAATCTGCTAAAATCATTGAAACACAAGTTGATAATACAAAGGGCGAAAAAGATATACCTGTACAAGCAATGCATGTAGTTAAGGAATTATCTTATCGAATGAAAGAGGCTTTGCTCAAAGGTGAAATGCGCAAAATTGGAAAAATACTTTACGATAGCTGGATCAACAAAAAAAAGATGGCAATAGGCATTACAACACCATTAATTGATAAAGTATATAACACAGCTTTGGAAGCTGGTGCAACTGGTGGAAAAATTTCAGGAGCTGGCGGCGGCGGCTTCATGATTTTTTATTGTGACAATAATAAAAAATATGATGTTATCAAAGCTATAGAAAAACTTGGTGGGGAAGTGAAGCGTTATGAATTCGACACTAAAGGATTAACAACCTGGACAGTGACTTAAGCTTAATTATATAGGACATTATTTCAAACTCATTTTTGATAAATACGAATTTTCTGGAATCACTCTTTCTACGCTGACTCTAGTTCTGATTTCAACTGAACTGCCATGTAATCAAACAAATTAGTCAGTGGTTTCATGACCATCATCTTGAGAAAGGCGTTGATTTCACCATCAAATAATAAGTAACCTTCTGTTAGATTGTTTGATTTTTCAATGATGAATATTTCTAATGTAAACGGAAAAGGTGCATTATCACCAGAAACAATGTTAATTTTTGAATTTGGCTCAACTGTTGATTTATTTAATGGAATAATTGCTGCGTTTTGGATCTTAAACGAACATTGATCAGTTGTGGCTTGCCAATCAGAAATTTTATCTTGAGGTAACAATGTTTTAATATTGTTAAAATCATTTAAATAAGCATACACAGTTTCTGCCGACGCACTAATTTCCACATGTTTACTCTCTATTCTCGTTGACATTATTTATTCCAGGTTTCAGGAGATTCCCTCCATTGCGTTAAAGATTCTTTATCGTATTTTGTAATATAATTCTCTTCAATGGCTTGTGTAATTAAATGGTCATAATCTGTCAAAACTGAATAATCACATTGATGATTTTCGAAATTTTCGATAGCTGTACTGAAATTATAGCTAAAAATAGCGACCAATCCTTTAATAGTTAAACCCGAAGATCGAAGTGCATCTACAGCTTTTAAACTACTTCCACCTGTGGATATTAAATCTTCAATAACTATAACGTTTTGCCCTTTCTCGTAAGCCCCTTCAATCAGATTCTGCATACCATGCGCCTTAGCTGAAGATCGAACATAAATAAAAGGTAAACCTAATTCTTCAGCAACTAGTGCTCCAATTGCAATCCCTCCAGTTGCGACTCCTGCAATAACATCAGGCTTTCCATATTTTTCAAGTATAACCTCAACAAAGACTTGTCTGATATAGGTTCTCACCTTAGGATATGACAGTACTTTTCTATTATCACAATAGATCGGAGAATGCCATCCACTTGCCCATATAAAAGGATCGGAAGGTTGAAGCTTAACTGCCTTGATTTGTAGCAAAAATTCTGCTACCTTTAAGGCCTTATCTTTATTTAAAATCATAGAATGCAAATGTATAAAGTTTTTATCGAAAATAAGCCCGTATTTTTTGAAATAAATCCAAATTCACAAGAAGAACAACTTACCATTGAGGAAATAAAAATTGGTCTTAATAATTTTCTAACTTCTGACTTCACCGAGCTATATATAGATTTAAAAAGTGAAACCGTATTTTTTGATGTATTTGATGACCACAAACTTATCGAAGCTGCGGGAGGACTAGTTCAAAACAAAAATAAATATCTATTTATCAAAAGACTAGGTGTTTGGGATATTCCTAAGGGCAAATTAGAAAAAGGAGAATCACCTGAAAATGGGGCCGTAAGGGAGATTGTTGAAGAATGCGGAATTGATACTCCCAAAATCAAAAACCATCTGCTAGACACTTGGCATACTTATGAAATGAAAGGTAAAAAGTACTTAAAAAAAACCTACTGGTATCTGCTAAAATCAGGAGGTAAAGATAAAGACATTAAACCACAAGAAGAAGAAGATATTACAGAAGCAATTTATCTTCCTAAAAAAGCATTTGACATCATTAAAAAAAATACCTACGAATCCATTAAGGATGTTTTACGGGCTTTGAATAATTAGTTTGCTGCACTTGCAAACCTTGGTCTTTTTCATGACTTATCCCGTATCATTATGGTCTCGAAAGATTTGAATATATCCACTATAACAAGCCACCCAAATATCATTTGTATGCCAGTTAAAAGTAATACCTATTGGATGATGTTTGGTACTAATTGTATTAACCACCTCAAATGTTCGAGTATCTATTTTTTGAAATGTATTGGCATAATAATTAACTACATAAATCCACCGTTCGTCTTTTGTAAGTACCATACTTCTTGGGCCTGATTTAACTTTACAGTACTGCATTTTTTTGGTTAGAAGATTCATTTTGACCAATTGGCTAGATGAATTCACTGAAACATATAGATTTGTATTTGATTTATTCATTAATAAATGTCTTGGGCCTTTACCGACACTTTGAATAAAACTAACCTTATAATTAAGTAGATTAACTACAGCAACCTTATTACTGCCCATAACAGTCACATAAGCAAACTGATTATGTTTATCTATCACAACACCTCTTGGTCTCGAACCAATATTAATCCTCTTTATTTCCTTTTCCTCCTGTAGGTCAATAATAGAAATATCTGAACTTGTCCAATTACTAACAATTAAGAGCCTTCCATTTCTGCTAATACTAATGTATTTAGGTACAGCACCAACCTCTATTACATTTTCAATTTTAAATGTTTTAGCATTAACCTTGTACAAAAATCCTGGATCGTAATGCTTTCCTTCACAGCCATCACATCCTTCTTTATTAAACCCTTTCCCAATCATTGAATAATTTGATACCCATAAGTATTTTTTGTCTTTTGAGAAACAAGCTTCTACTGGACCACCTAAATATTCAGTCCCATTATATTTCTTATAGCCAAAATCCTGTAACTTCACTTTATCGTCAAGTGTCTCTACTAAATCTCCATTACTATCATAAAAAGTAACCGTATGACGGTACATCATATTTTGCGCAGCAAATAAGTTTTCACCATTGAAAACAATTGACTTCGGGGTTATTGAACCAGTAAGCTCTTTGATTAATTCAATTCTGGCCTGAGCTGCCAGAGAAGAAGTTACTATTAAAAGTACTAACCCAATTCTTTTTAAATTCTTGCTGATGGGAAGAAAAACTGATATGTGTACAGAAATATTGATTGACTAAAATTACAAAATAAGATGTAATTTTTTTAATTCTTCAACCTTAGATGTATCACCAGACTTAGAATACGAATATGATAGATTTGATAACATCCTTTTTAAAATGTCAGTATTCGAGCAAGGTTCGTAGTAATTTTTACTTAAAGGTAAATTGAGTTTTCTTAGATACCCCTCAATCTCATTGTGATCAAAAATTCTACCTTTTGAAAAAGGGTTGATATAAAATAGAATATTGCGATTAGAATTAACATTTAGCATTTTCAAAGTCTTATTCTCATCAACAAAGCCTAAGATAAATTGATTGGGTAAATTAACCCCAAAAATCGGAATATCAAGCTTTTGAGCTACTATAGAATAAACAATTGACAAACTTAAAGGTGTTCCTTTTTTAGTCCTTAAAACAGAGTGTAAATACGAATTCTGAGGTGAATGAAAATCTTTTTTGCTTCCAGAAAACCCTAATAAGTCAAACATGACATGATTAAATATTTTCACGATTTCAAACGCAGTATTCTCCTCGTTAATTTCTAACCAAACTTTTTGTTTAATCTTTTCAATCTCTTCCTCTATTTCGCTTTCCTCAATATCTGGATACTGATATTGATTAATAATATGAGCCCCTTTTAACAAATCACGATTTGCTGAATTTTTCCATTGCAAGAGTTTTTGACTTACTGTTGAAAATCTGATTTCGCTTATTATGGTTTTCAGTTTAGATTCGTGTTCAACATCATGTGTTCCATTTAATCGAGATTCTTCAATATTAGGCAGGACATTCTCTCCAAAGCTAACGAGCTTATTCTTTACTTGAGAATAAACACCTGGGTCAGGATCCTCAACAAGCCTAATAAGTGCATTTACTTCAGACTGATCTATATGAAAAAGGGTTTTCACAACACAAATATATGTACTGAATACCAATGGAATCCTTTGTAAAAAAAATGTTTTTAACCTCTATTTGTGAAAATAGTCTAAAGAATGATCCGCAACCCCTTGTTTACCAAGAGTTATTTATCGAAATAATACCGATATCCGAAACCGATACTTAAAAACCGGATGATACCGTCACTTGCTTCAGGAATCAGACCTGTCAGGGTTTCTCGACACAAAAAATCAGCATTATACTCTTTAAAATAAAGTGAATAACCAAGACTAAGATTAAATGCGTCCTGCGATCCACTTTCAGTCAAAATAGTTAATTCAAATAAGGCTTCTACAAAGGGTGTATAAGTTTGATATGGACCACCTAAATTGGCCTCACATGAGTCATTAACCACATGAATGGAGGACATCCCTCCTCTTATACCTCCATAAAATGATACCCTTTCAGTTGTAAATTTTTCATATCCTATTTTCAAGTGTACTGCAGGAATGTGCATTCCACCATTTCCAATTGACTGGCCTAAAGAGAATTGATTAATTTTAAAAAACGAGTAATTTACTCCTGCACCTAATGTAAGCCCCTTCCAAATACTATGTTGATATCCAATCCCACCATGAAACAAACCTTCCATAGTGTTTTGAAAGGCTAAGTTTTTTTCATTAGTTGGAATCGTGGTTTCAACATAAATTGAACCCTTGGGTTTAAAATATTGTGCATTTCCACTGATTGAAACTAAAACACCCAAAAGCAATAATATGTAGAACCTTAATTTTGCCATGATTAGTTAAACGACATTATGATCTGTTTATTTTAATTTTCTTTAAAATTGATGTTGTTTCCGCAACTAACTTAAAATAATACTCTCCCGGATCATAATCGTTTGGATCAAATACGATAATATGTTCTCCCAAGTTAAGTGTTTTATCAAGTAATTTTGTCAACTGGTTTTCATTGATATCAAGCAGTTCTAATTTGACCGTCATCTCATGGGGGGCATCAATTAATAATTGTACTTTTTCTGTATAAACGCCATACCTTGCAGTAACAAACTTAACCGTTTCAGTAACTTCCATTTTTTTCCTTCTGAATTGTTTGGTATAAATAATATATGCAGTTGCTATTAGTATGACGGCAGTAATACCGTAAAGTACCCCCATAACAATATCAAAAGTTGTGGCATCATTTAAGCCGGCTGTGCTTTCCATTAGATATGTATTACATTTTCAATTTTACTTACCAACAAATATTTTTCAATAATTGCTTCACTACTTATCATAGTTTGTAAAATATTAACAGTTGTATATTTTTTTGTTTTAGAATGATTTAGCGTAATTTCCGCGGTTTTTGAAAAACATTTCCTTATCTCATTTTCTTTATTTTCATCAGTTTTGATAATAAACTTAAACACATAAGGTTTCGGATACTTTTCCTGGTCCAATAATTCCTTTAATTTCTTATAAGTTTCATTTGTAGCCATAATCATTAGCTTTTTGCGCTTTTAACACCAAGTTTGCCAATACACTATTTGTAGGGTATATTTTACGCTCAATTTGAGCACGAAGATAATTTATAATTTCTGATTCAGTAATGCCTTTTACTTTTAATTCTTGCTCGGCGGCAAAAATATCTATGTGCTCAGATACCTTAACTTTATCCCAAAAATCAAACTTGATATCAACAAAATATGCTGACAGTTTTTCACACATCCTAGATTCAATTGTGATTAACCTATTTAAATTTTCTACTAATTCAAATCCATTAAGTGAATTTGAAATCAGATGCTTTATTTCAGCTATTGACTGCTGATAGTTATTTAAAAAAATTATCAAAGGTAATGAAATATCATTCTCATTATCGATTGTGGTATTTTGATAATCAATGGTATAAAAGTGTTGATAAGCTTCGTTTAAACGATTTATTTTTTGGATCTGCGATTGGATTAATTTTACCGGAGGGATTATCATCAAATATTTTTGTTTCCAACTAAAAACCAGATCTTCATATTGATCTTGAACTTCTGATTTTTCAGTAGAATTTAAAATTGATAACGCTTCATCAGTAGTAAAATTCATAGTGCGAAATATATTTTGTTAATTTTGTAAAGCATGAATGAACTAATTAATAACGGTGCAATTTACAAATTAATTGAAGAAGAATTGAAGCAATTACCAGGAGAGGAATCTCATATTGAAATGATTCCCTTTAGACTTCAATCAAGCCTTTCATTAACAAAAGATGTTACGCCCAGACTTTCAGCTGTCCTATGCCTCTTATATCAAAATCATGATGACATTCATATTGTTTTAATGGAACGACAAAATTATGGAGGTACACATTCTGGTCAAATTAGTTTTCCAGGTGGAAAAAAGGAAAATGAAGACTCCACATTGATTGACACAGCACTAAGAGAAACTGAAGAAGAGATAGGTATTGAACGTCATAAAGTCAATTTGCTTGGTAAATTGACAAACGTTTATATCCCAGTAAGTAATTTTTTAGTTGAACCTTATGTCGGTTGGATAGAAGCGCCAAATCAGTTTAATCTCTCTGAACGAGAAGTAAAAACAGTATTTAACATTAAGTTTTCAGAGCTTCTTAACCCATTATCAAAAACAAAAAAAAATGTTATTACGCACAAAGGCCACACTCTAAAAAATGTGCCTTGCTTTTATATTGAAGAAAGAATTATTTGGGGTGCAACTTCACTCATGTTAAATGAATTAAAACACCTTCTTGAAAGATTTAAAACCTAACTCTTGCAAATCCGAATGCGCTAGAAATTGTTGGCTGATTCTCCTTAAAAAACGTAATGGCATCTCGTGATGATATTCCAGCTTCGAATGACCCTTCATTAAGTACGAAATTAATACCTATTGGAACTTGATTATCGTAACCAGCACCACCTGTGTAACCAGCCATTAATACAACTCGTTTAAACAATTTAATGTCTCCTCCAATCCCCCAGGCAAATTGATTAAAACTACCTGGCACATCATTGAATGGAGCAACCATATCTACTCCTAGATGCGCAATTTCTCCTAAATCAATACTCCCTCCCATTCGAAATGTTCCAGGTAAACTAACTGTATAACTTTCTAACCCCTTAATTTTTATTAGACCAGACTCTTCAATCAGATCTGGAACTGTTTCAGCAATATTAAGGTCAGACAAACCAGTACGGTCAAAAGTAACCAAAGCCGTGTCTACGGCTTCATAAACATTTCCATTATATGTCATCTGACCAACATTGGTCACAGAAGCTGCAAAATGAAGCTTTTTTAAGATAGTAGCATTTACACCAATATCAAATCCCCAACCCTCACCTACAGGGCTTCTAAAAAAACCTTGTGCATTTTGGATAATAGCTGAAGGGTTTGAAAGAGCCGCAAGACCATAATCGATATTAAATCCAGGACTAAATGCTGAAACCAATTGTAATTTGGAATCTTTAACGCCAAAATCCATATAGCCTATCCCCTGAATATAGCGAACACCAATTCCACCAAATAATTGAATTCTATCGTCTAGCAAATTAATAATCCGCCGACCGTATCCTAAATGGAATTCTCTATTCCATGATAATCGAATATGAGAATCATTAAATAATTCAGACACATTGAGTGGTACAGAAGCATGGCCCGCTACAACATTTAGCAAGCTATCTGGGCTTAAATTTCCAGTGTTTGCAATCATTACTGTATCTGCACCATTAAAATAGCTTAATGAATCAAAATAAGCAGATTGAATGCCATTAAAGGCTATATCGGAAAAATTGACATTGAAATTTGAGTTCCATGTTGCTCTAGTCCTAATACTAAATGCAATACCGCCAAATACATCACCTTGATAAGCAATTCCAAATAAGTTATTATCTAAATTGAAGATAAAATCAGATTTAGCAAAATCTTCAGCATACCCGAGTGCCTCTTCTCTTGAAATATGATCAACATTTTTATTTCTAGCTACATTTAATAAACTTGTTCTCAAAGTTTCTCTAGTTAGCACATCAGAATACAAGGAAAAACTAGTTTCAGTAGTTCCCATGGTTACTTTTTTGTCTTCATATGCCCGCCAACCAAGGTTTGCTGGATTAATACCTAAAGCATGGTAATCTGTTACAAAAGTGCTTGAAACTCCTTTTCCTGTTGCCGGGTAAGCACTATACTCAGTTTGAGAAATAACAAACCCAGACAAAAACAGTAGCGTTAACGTTAATGTATTTTTCATAATATTGCAAAAAAAAAGCCATTCGAACTAACGAATGGCTTTGGTAAATACTTAGTTTCCAAAATTGTCAATGACCTCTTGAGTCACTCCTGAATTGGAGAACCCTCCATCATGAAACAAATTCTGCATAGTGACATATTTCGTTAAATCAGAAAATAGACTCACACAATAATTAGCACAATCTTCTGCATTGGCATTACCAAGTGGCGACATTTTTTCAGCATAGTTAATGAAATTATCGAATCCCTTTACTCCGCTACCTGCAGTAGTTACTGTAGGTGATTGAGAAATTGTATTGACTCTTACTTTCTTTTGGATACCATAATGGTAACCAAAACTTCTAGCCACTGATTCTAAATAAGACTTGTTATCAGCCATGTCGTTATAATCTGGGAAAACACGTTGAGCTGCTATATATGTTAAGGCCAAAATTGATCCCCACTCATTCATAGCATCAAGTTTCATGGCTGTTTGCATTACTTTATGAAAAGATAACGCAGACACGTCCAAACCTTTCATTGTCCAATCATAGTTTTGATCTGTGTATGACCTTCCTTTTCGAACGTTTACAGACATTCCAATAGAATGGAGTACAAAATCTAATTTACCTCCTAATATCTCCATTGATTGATTAAACAAACTAGTTATCTCTTCAATATTTGTTGCATCAGCAGGGATAATGGTAGCTCCTATTTTTTCGCCAAGGGCATTAATCTCTCCCATTCTCATGGCAATAGGCGCATTGGTTAATACGATTTCCGCGCCTTGCTCATGCGCTTTTTCAGCCACTTTCCATGCAATTGACTGTGAATTCAATGCACCAAAAATAATTCCTTTTTTTCCTTTTAATAATCCGTTTGACATAGATAGATATTTAATAGTACAAATGTAATTTAATTTTTAATTTATGCCTTAAATCATTTCTTGGATTCCTAAAAAAGCCAAACCATATGGTAAATTTAAGGACACATTATGTTATAAGTATAATCATAAATTCAGATTATTTGATAACACAAAATATGAAATATCATTTTACTGTTAATCGCTCAAAAAAGGACATTCGACTGTTTATTTTTTATTTTTATCGATAGAATTTATTTGTTTATCGAAAAAAAATCATATATTTGTGATCAAATCTTGAACCTATGGAAGAATTAAACTTCAGCAAAGGATCGGTTAGCAAATATGACGATTCAGTCGTTTTGATTGAATTTAAAAAAAATGTTGTCGTTGAGCCACAAGATTTAAAAGAACAAGAAAATTTGGTTGAAGCTTTAATAGGGTATACAAAATATTATGCTATTTCTATTTTACCTTCAAACTTTAGAAAATTTTCAATGGAGGCTAAAGATTTCGTAATTGACAATAACCATCTGTTAAAACAAAGGGTTTTAGATTGTTATATTGCTCAGTCGTTAACACAAAGAATTGAATTAGAATTATTCTTTCAGTTGTATCGGCCGCATAGAAAAACTAAAATTTTCAGTTCTTTAAATAAAGCTTTGACTTGGATTAATAATTATAAGAAATTAGAAGATTGTAAAAAAGAAGTTACTATGTTAGTTTAGCGGGGATGATTCTAACAAGTTCTGATTCAAGATTTACATCTTTTAGTAAGCAAAAGAGGTTGTGTATACAACCTCTTTTATTATTTGTAATAAATTATTTTTAAATATTATCTACTCAATTATTTCGAAGGCAATACCGTAGTACTTACTTCTCCAAACCCAATTCTCAAACCTTCTTTTTCACAATACCCTCTCATAATAACTGTGTCGTGGTCCTGAATGAACTTTCTTTCTGTTCCGTCAGACATTTTAAACGGCTTTGTACCTTTCCATGACGTTTCTAACATTGAACCATACATCCCTTCCTTTGGACCACTTATAGTTCCAGACCCCATAGCATCACCAATTCCAATATTACAACCGTTGACAGTATGATGAGCCAGTTGTTGATTCATATTCCAGTACATATATTTAAAATTAGACCTTCCAACACAATTTTCTTCACCTTTCTCATTCGCAATAAACACATCTAAGTTAACATCAATATGCTTATCTCCTTTGTATTCAAGATATGGTAGTACTTTTGGTTCTTGCACAGGACCTGGAATTCTAAAAAACTCTAAAGCATCCAAAGTAACAATCCATGGCGATATACAAGAAGCAAAGTTCTTTCCTAAAAAAGGCCCCAAAGGCACATATTCCCAACCCTGAATATCACGGGCACTCCAATCATTTAGTAAAGCCATCCCAAAAATATAATCATCTGCTTCATCAGTAGAAATAGTATCTCCAAGTGGCTTACCTTTAAATGTAAAAAACACTGTTTCAAGCTCAAAATCCAATAAATTTGAAGGTCCGTAAACTGGGACTTCAGCAGTTGGTGGCTTCTTTTGACCTTTAGGTCTATGAATGGCCTCACCAGATACTATGATAGATGAAGCCCTTCCGTGATACCCTACTGGGATATGTTTCCAGTTTGGCAATAAAGCGTTATTTGGATCTCTGAATAAACACCCTACATTGTATGCATGCTGTTCACTGGAATAAAAATCAGTATAATCTCTTACGTAAATAGGCAATAACATTTCAGCATCAATCATAGGAATCAATACCTGAGAAACATGGTGTTCATTATTTTTTAAATCTGGAAAATCAGACTTCAATAACTTATATATCCTTAATCTTAATTCACTAACATTTTTTTTACCTTTTTCCATTAAAGTATTGAGATAATTACTATCAAAATCTTCCATTGAAAAGGGTAGGTTTTTAAGATAACCTAAAACAAACAACGTCTTTAAATCTACAACCCAATCTCCTATCGCAACTCCTACTCTTGGACTAAGCCCAGATGTTTTAAAAATTCCGAATGGTAAATTTTGGATTGGAAAGTCAGAATTTTTGGGAACTGTTACCCACGATTTATCGTTTTTATCAACTTTTATTGACATCTTTTGTTAATTTTACTTATTAATACTATTGGTTACAAAAATCAGTGCGTAAAGATACAAAAGAAATAGAAAATAAGAACTTATTACGCTTTGGATGGCTAGCTTTTTTCTTTGTCCTTGTTCATTTTATTTTGATTCTATTTTCAATTTTACCACAACAAAATTCTTTAAAACAGGTTAGCAATTTTTCAAAACATTATGTTCGCCCATTTTTTATCCAAAGATGGTCTATGTTTGCGCCATGTCCAGTTTTTGAAAATCGTTTCAAAGTCAAATATTATTTTAAAGATGACACAACTTCATGGATAGACCCTAGTTTACCAATTTTGGAAAAACACCAAAAATATCGGGTTACTTACCATGGCAATATTGCAGTTGGGCAATACAATATGTTGTATTGGCTAAAGATGGATTTAGATACAATTGATCTCCCTATAAATAAACCATTTAATTTTCAAGATTATCCTGTTTTAAAATCCAAAAGAGGTTGCAGGCTATTACATAATTATGTAAAGGGTTATGCGCGTCATAATTATTCACAAAAACCACTTAAGACGGACATTATCATTGACTACAAAAATGTTAAAGATTCTACTTTATCAACTAGGTATCTATTGAATAACTTTAAATGACTAAAAACATTCCATATTATTTTATTAGCGCATTTAAGCATGAGAAAAAAGTATGGCTTTTTAAAAAAGTTTTATACGCCTTTTTGTTTTTAAACACGATTTCCATGTTCCCAATGGTCAATGATGTATTTGGGTATAATGGAATTGCTGGTTCATCTGGATTTAGATGGTACGGCGTGGAATCATTTCTTAATTTGCTGAGTCATCCAGTCAATTATAACAGACCTTATATTGCATGGTTTTTTGTTTATGGGCAATTAGTCGCTCTTGGAATGGGCTGGTTCAAAATTTGGCCAAAACTTTCGGGCATTGCCATTTATTTTTTTACTGTGAACTTATTATCAAAAGGCGGTTTGTTTTTTACGGGCGGAGAAGTATTGGTCTCTATTTTACTGTTTTACTTGATGTTTATTCAAGAAAACAAGTCTAATTCTGTATTCCAAAACATACTAAACAATACGTTTTACTACATTATACTCATCCAAATTTGTGTCCTTTATTACTTCTCAACTTACTTTAAATTATTTGATTCTAATTGGACAAGTGGTATGGCATTGACCTACGTGTCTGAAATTGCTTTTTATTCTAGCGATTGGTTTTATAGTTTAGTTCACCAATCAGAATTTTTTGCAAAATTAGCAACCTATTCTGTGCTAATCTATCAAGCTCTATTTCCGATAGTAGTTTGGATTAAGCAGATAAAAATTCCTTTTTTGACGTTCGGTATTATTTTACACTTAGGAATTTCATTTGGGATGGGAATATTTAGCTTTGGCATTATTATGATTATAACATATATTTTATTTTTAGACTTGAGTCATATAGAACGATTGAGTAGATTATTTAAATTTAAAAAAGTGACCAACCATGGCTAAAAAACAAAAGTATTATGTGGTTTGGGAAGGACATACGCCGGGGATATATACCAATTGGCCTGATGCACAGCAGCAAGTTAGAGGTTTTCAGGGAGCAAAGTTTAAATCATTTGAAGATAAAACGGAAGCCCAAACGGCATTTAAAACTGGTGAATCACCTGAAACAACCAAAGAAAAAAAGCAAAAGTATTATGTCGTTTGGCAAGGACATAAACCAGGGATTTATCTTAGTTGGCCAGAGGCTCAAAGCCAGTTAACTGGATTCAAAAAACCGGTCTATAAAATATTTGGCAGCAAGCAACTAGCTATGCAGGCCTTTGAAGAAGGTCCTGAAAACTATCAAGGAGATTATAAAAAAACAATTGATTTAAGCCCTGAAGAACTAAAAAAAATAGGCCAACCTTTAGAACTGGCTCTTTGTGTTGATGCGGCTTGTAACCATAAAGGAGATTTTGAATACAAAGGTGTTTGGTATCATAGTTATGATGAAGTATTCAAGGCTGGACCCTATCAATCAGGCTCCAACAATATAGGAGAGTTTCTAGCTCTTGTTCACGCTTTGGCATACCTGAATCAATCAAAAGATCCTAAAATGAAATTAATGCCAATTTATTCTGATTCTAGAATTGCTATGGGATGGGTTAAAGCCAAAGTATGTAGGACTAAACAGATCCCGTCTACCGAAGTTAACAACCTAATTCAAAGAGCTGAAAGGTGGCTTAAACAGAATAGTTTCAAAAATCCTATTTTAAAGTGGGAAACTAAAGTTTGGGGTGAAATTCCAGCAGACTTTGGTCGAAAATAGCGTTTACTCACTGACATTTGGTATTCCCTCAAATTAAACTGACCTACCCTAAATTGATATTTTATAACCCATTTGGAAACTATAGCTTTGGAAAAACTTTAGTCCATGAAACAATCAGTAATTATTCTCACGTTTATTTTCATACCCTTATTAAGTCTTTCATATAGTAAAGATATTACAAGTATAATTGACAGCGCAATCATCTTTACCGAAGATGCTCAATTAAGTAGAAGTCGCACAATTGATCTTAAACAAGGTGAAAATACAATCCGATTTATCAATCTTGAATTAGATATTAAACCTAATAGTATTCAATTATTTGGAGCGTCTGGAAATAAAAACATATCAATTGTTTCTACTCAATTTAGCAAAGAACCCGTTTCCAAACCAAATTTTGAAATAATTAATAAACGACTCATAGACTCAATTCAAGAGATATCTGAAGAAATCAAGCTGTTGGATCGTAGAATCAATAATTTAACAAACGAAAAAGCGTTAATCATTGCGCATTCCAAAATTGAATATAAAATTGAAGTGGATTACCTTTCTCTTTTAAAAAGTTTGGCTGAACATTATAGAGAAAGCACTTTAGAAATTGATAAACTTATTTTAAAACTTGAATTTAAGAAGCAAAATAAAGAGAAATTAAAAAACAACCTTTCAAATCGATTGAATGAAAACTCTATTTATCAATATACAGGTGTGATTGAAGCAAAAATTTATGCCTCCAAAAATATTAAACAAAAACTATCGCTTTCATATATGATTTCAGGTGTAAGTTGGACACCTTTTTACGATATTAAATCGAGAGGGCTTAAACAACCACTAAATGTCTCATGTAAGGCAACTATCAAACAAAATACTGGTATTAATTGGGACAATATTTCGTTGACGCTTTCTACTAGAAAACCACTTGCCCTTGGAACAATTCCAGAAATTCATCCATGGGTACTCTATTTTCAAGATAGTTATCAAAAATATAATCAGAAAAATGTACTGATCAATCAACAATCAATGATGAATTCTCATCTACCAGTCAATACACCATTGACCACCAATTTTACTCAGGGCTCATCAAACCCAACAGATTGTTTTGATAAGTTTACAAGTGCGACCCACAAAATGATTAATAAAGAATATAGAAGCCGGCTGAAATACAATGTTTCTGGAAAGAATGGTATTGCTGTTGTTGAACTTGACAATTTTGAAATGGACACTGATTATAAATATTATACAGTACCAAAATATGATCGAAATGTATATTTAGTAGCAGAAGTGAGTAATTATGAACAATATGATTTAATACCGGCATTTGCAAATATTTTTTTAGAAGGAATTTATGTTGGTAAGTTATTTGTCAATCCTGAAACCATTAAAAACTCATTAAAATTAATGTTGGGTAAAGATTCTGACGTTATAGTTGATAGACGAAAAATTTCACAGGCTCAAGAAAAACAAAGAAGGATTTCAGGCAATAATGATTTGACTACAATAGAAATTGAATTGGTCATTAAAAGTCGGAAAACTTCTGAAATATCTCTTGTTGTTAAAGATCAAGTTCCTATTTCAAGTGAAGCAGAAATTGTTATTGATATATTAAAAACATCAAGGGCTCAGCTTGACACCACTAGTGGTACTTTAACATGGGAAGAAAACTTATCACCTCAAAAAACAGCAAAGTACAATATTAAATATGAGGTTCAAAAACCTAAAAATAGGAAGCTTTTCAATTTCTAACCTCACAAAGTCATCCCACTTTTTTGATATGGATAGGCATTAAATGTACCTGTAGCAAGGGCTATTAAATCGCCAGACTTTGAATTGAAAATTTCTCCTTTTGCTATAATTATACGATTGCCAGCTGAAATAACTTCACCTTTACCAATTAGAATATCTCCTAAAAATACAGGTTTGATATAATTGATTTTAAATTCAACTGTGGAAACTAGTTTTAATTGTTTTGCTGATTGTGTTAAGGCAGCTACCCCCATGATTCCATCCATATATCCTGCAACCAATCCACCGTGAGCTGTTGTTGGGGTAGCCAAATGTTTTGTTTTAACCTCTAATCTATACTCAACTTTACCTTCTTCATATTTAATGAGCTCCATCCCATTTTCCTTCCCAAATTGATTGGTCTCTTGATAAACAGCAATTAATTTTTCCATAAAATCATCCATAGTGTAAATTTAATAGTTCCTTTCTACCATTAAAAATAAATGGCAAATCTTTTTTTGCATTTCTAAATTTCTATTGAGAATTAATCTATATTTGCTAACCATCAATTATTGGTGGTTAAGCGGGAGTAGCTCAGTTGGTAGAGCGTCAGCCTTCCAAGCTGAGGGTCGCGAGTTCGAGTCTCGTCTCCCGCTCAAACAAGGGAGAAGAGTGAGAAGTTTATACTGAGCTTGTCGAAGGGAGTCTCGTTTCCCGTTTAAATTTAAAGTGAGGAGAAGTTCATCCTGAACTCGTTGAAGAATGTTCCTCTTTCAACTTATTGAATACCATACTGGTCTTGGTTATCATCCCTTGAAATTAGATAAGACTGTTGGCAAATCCGTTTAAATCTATTCCATCAAAAGTTCCAGAGCTCATTAACAATAGATTAGACTCGGTCCAGTCTCTGCGTTTCAATAAATCGAATAATTCTGATGAATCAGTACAGACTTTTACATTATGAGAATGAAACCCTGCTGCAACATCTTTTATTGTAATTGGATCTAGTTTTTTATGTTCTACAACTGCTGGACTAAAGTATACATAAGCTTCATCAGCAGCTGCCATAGCATTTTTATATTCTGGTAAAAAGTCTTTTTTCAATGATGAAAACGTGTGTAATTCCATACAAGCAATTAATTTTCTTTCTGGATATTGTGCTTTAACTGCCTGAGTAGTTGCTTTTAATTTTGAAGGCGAATGCGCAAAATCCTTAAATATGGTTGTGACTTTATTAGCGGCAATAGTTTCTAGTCTTTTTGCTGCACCTTTAAATGATTGAATTGCTTTAAAAAAATCGGTATTGCTAATTCCAATTTCGTTTAAAACCAACCGTGCCCCATTCATATTTTGCAAATTGTGTTCTCCAAAGACATTCAACGTGTAAGCATTCCCTTCAAAATCGACAACGGTTTTATTTTTTATAATCTTATAAGGCAATGTGTCGTAGCCTAAAGATTTAACTCCCGTTAATTCACTTACAATATGATTTAGATATTGGTCACGATCATAATAAATCAAGCTTCCCTTGTCTTGAATTGATTTTGCAAAAATGTCAAATTGCTCAATATAATTATCAAAAGTGGGAAACACATTAATATGATCCCATGCCACTCCACTTAACAATGCGATTTGAGGTTTATACCAATGAAACTTCGGTTTCAAATCTAAAGGAGAAGACAGGTATTCATCTCCTTCAATCACAATATATTTGGCATCTGATAACTTTACCATGCAATCAAATCCTTCTAAAATTGCCCCGACTAAATAATCAGTTTCAATATTTAGTTCATTCATTACGTGTAAAATCATTGACGTAATGGTTGTTTTTCCATGACTCCCTCCGATCACTAATCGAATTTGATCTTTAGATTGCTCATATATGAATTCAGGGTATGAATAGATTTTTAAACCTAATCTTTGAGCTTCAAGTAATTCAAGATTATCTTTTCTGGCATGCATTCCTAAAATGATGGCATCAAGCTTTTCAGATATATTCTGAGTATTCCAACCAATTTCTTTTGGCAAAATGCCATTAGCTTTAAGTCTACTTTTAGATGGTTCAAAAATTTCATCATCCGATCCGGATATGGTGTGCCCTTTACGCTTTAAAGCAATTGCTAAATTATGCATTGCGCTTCCTCCAATTGCAATAAAATGTACTCGCATGATCTTTTTTTTTCGAATTTCTTGATTTATCGAATAGTATTAACAGCCATTTATAATTATTTATACACAATCACTTTTTAGTGTCACTGTTGCAATCGGTAGTAAAATGACTCTCTGTGCAACAAGGAAATCTCAAAGATTTTTTGCATATTTGAAGAAAGAATCATTAAATGAGGTTATACCCTATTAATACAGGAAACTTTAAACTAGACGGTGGCGCTATGTTTGGTGTTGTTCCTAAATCGCTCTGGCAAAGAACAAATCCTGCTGACGCAAACAATATGTGTTCATGGAGTATGCGGTGTTTATTGATAGAAGACGGAGATAGGTTGATGCTTATTGATACTGGAATTGGAGACAAACAAAGTGAAAAATTCTTCAGTTACTATTACCTTTTTGGTGATGATTCTTTGAAGGCAAATATAGAAGCACTAGGGTTTGGTCTTGGTGATATTACTGATGTCATTTTAACACATTTACATTTCGATCATTGTGGCGGCGGAATTGCCAGAAATAAAGATGGTGAATTTAGACCCTTCTTTAAAAATGCAACTTATTGGAGTAACGAAAAACATTGGAACTGGGCTATAAATCCTAATTCTAGAGAAAAAGCTTCTTTTCTTAGCGAAAATATTTTACCAATTCAAGAAAGTGGTCAACTGAAATTCATCAATAGAACAAGTGATTTTGTTCAAAACGTATTTCCAAATATTGACTTTTTATTTGCTGATGGGCATACTGAAAGTCAAATGATTCCACATATTAATTACAATGGTAAAACGATTGTATTTATGGCAGATCTTCTGCCAAGTACTGGACATATACCATTGCCATATGTAATGGGTTATGATACCAGACCATTATTAACTTTAACAGAAAAAGAACGGTTTTTAGCCAAAGCTGCAGCCGATAATTATATTCTATTCCTTGAGCATGATTTTAGTAATGAGTGCTGTACCTTGAAAATGACCGATAGAGGTGTGAGATTAGATGAGACGTTTAAATTAAACCAGCTATTTAATTAGCTTTATTCCCTTTTACAATGAATAAATACATTATTGAAATCTTACAAAATCGTAGTTCATTAATCCTTCCAGGAATTGGTGCTTTAATGATCACGAACAAAAAAACTGGCGTGGTTAAATTTAATCAGCATTTAACTTTTAATGATGGCGCTCTTGCGGCATTTATTGCCGAAAAAGAAAACATTGATAAAACCGAGGCACAAAATATGGTCTCAAAATTTACCCGTGAAATTAAAAACCAGCTAGACAAAGGGGAATCTTATGATATTTTTGAATTTGGGAAAATTTTCAAAAATGAAAAAGGTGAGGTTTCTTTTGAAATGGTATCGGATGCTGCTAGTCAGAAAAAATCCAGTTTAAGCGAAACTCTCGATAAAAAAGAAGCCAAACCTAAACCAACGGCAGAAGCTAAGAAAGAAATCAAGGCTAAGTCTAAACCAGTCGGCAAAAAAGAAGAGAAACCTAAAGTTGCTTCAGTTACTGATAAAAAAGAAGTTAAACCTCAGGTTGAAAAAGCAACTCCTCAGGTTGAAAAAAAGGTTGTTGAAGAACCAAAACCAATTGAAAAACAAGTTGAATCAGTCAAGAACACTTATACACCTCCAAAAAAAGATATTGAACCTAAGGATAAAAAAGAGGAAGTGATCATACCTGCTGTTCCAAAAATCTCAGGTGTTGATTCTAAAAAACCGGAAGTTAAAGTAGAAGAGAAGAAAACAGTAATTAAAGAAAAACAAAAGGAGCCTAAAAAAAGAAAAAAGTGGCCAATAATAGTAATTATTCTTGCCCTAATTATTACACCAGCAATAATATTTAAGGATAAATTAATGACTATAGTTGGTCTTAATCAAACTTCTATTAAGAATGTTAATAATTATCCTGACGCAGACAATGACGGCATTCCTGATTTCGCTGATGTCGATTTAACAAAAGGAAACGACACCGACTATGATGGAATTGATGATCTAGCGGATTTGGATCAAACCAATGGAAAAGATGAAGATCATGACGGAATAGATGATGCTTTTGCAGCAATTGCTATGGCTACAGAAACGACACCTGACACACCAATTGACATCACAGTTCCTGTTGATAAAAATGGAAATGACATACCTGACTTTGCTGAAATTGCTAATTCTGAAGGTCTAGATGGCAATGAGAATGGTATAGATGACGCTATGGAATTTACTGAAGGAATATCGATAGATGATAACGGTAACGGAGTTAATGATAGCCTTGAGAACATTGCTGTACTGAATCAAATCAATGATTACCTTTCTGACGAAAATAACAATGGCTTAGCCGATTATGTTGATGTAGAAGTAACACTAGGCGAAGATTTAAATAAAAATGGTTTAGATGATAAATTTGAAAACCCTGAACAAGACTTGAATGATGACGGAATTTTTGATTCTCTGCAATTAGTTCAGGCGCATATCTATTCTGGTTATGGTGATAACGACTTAATGGACGACAACGCAGCATCTGCTATTGTAGAAGAGGAAATATCAGAAGAGGTAGCAGCAACTGAAGAGGAAATTACACCAGTTGAGGAAACAGAAATTGTAGAAACTGAACCTATAGTTGAAGAGAGGCCAACCTCTGAACCAAGAACATCTTCAAATGGTAACTATCATATCATTGGAGGCGCCTTTGAAATTAAATCAAATGCCGAAAATTTTGCTGCTAAAATGCAAGGAGCAGGTTTTTCACCACACATTGTTGGCCGTTTTGATGGACTATACCTTGTTGCTTTAAATTCGTATAACAGTCGTGAAGAAGCTGGAAACGCACTTGGCCAAGCAAGATCTACCTCAAGTAGTGCCTGGGTTTTTAAACATTAAAAAATAAGATAACAAAAAAAGCGCCCTGTTCCAGGGCGCTTTTTTTTGCTTTAAACAAATATTATTGTTTTGCTTTAGTTTCTGTAGTTGCCGTTTTCTTAGGAGTACAAGTCTTTCCTTTGGCTGCACAGCAAGATTTTTTACTTGAACAACTTGCTTTTTTAGCGGTTGTTTTAGTTGTTGTTTTAGTTGCAGTTTTCTTTTTGTCATCTTGAGCTAACAAAGTTGACGTTCCGCCTATGAAAGCGACAACAGTTAATGCTAATAGTACCTTTTTCATCTTAATTGTTTTTTATAAAAATAAGTAATTATTAGAATACTATAGTAATAAAAGTCAGATTTAACATTTTTTTATGATTCAGTCTATAACAAACTGAAAGTAGAAATAAGCTATGGGAATTACAAATATTGCAGCATCAATGCGGTCTAGAATACCGCCATGACCTGGTAAAATATTTCCAGAATCCTTGATTTTCAAACTTCTTTTCAACATGGACTCTACCAGATCCCCTAAAGTTCCAAAGACACTTATTAAGACACCCAACAGAATATAATCGAAATAATCTTCTTGTATTACATAAGCAAAAATTGCACCAGCTAAAGCCGTAAAAATCATTCCTCCTATAAAACCCTCCCATGACTTTTTAGGTGAAATCCGTTCAAATAACTTGCGTTTTCCCAACTTTCTTCCCACCAGATAAGCAAATGTATCACTAGTCCAAACAAAAATAAAAATTGCCAATACAGGAATATAGTTTTGCCAATCAGATGATTCAATATCCCACATCAAATGATTTAAAATAACCAATGGGAGAATAATATACAACCAACCCAAAATGGTCACTCCTACATTTTCAAATGGTGTTTTTTTCTTTCTAAACAGCTCACCAAATGCTACGATTGGAGTTCCTAGAACTAATCCTCCTATCATTATAGGATACCAAAAATCACTGATTAGAACCCATGTTCCAACAAAGTAAAATAATGTTCCAAATATTAAACCTTGACTGATGTTAGGTCGAATGGCTGCTTTTTTAAATAAACTATAAAACTCATTTAACGCGACAATAGCTATTAATGCGAAAACAAAATGAAAATAAACACCTCCAAATACTATGCTAAGAACTAATACAGCTACAAATACGGCTCCTGTAATAGCTCTTTTTAAAATATCACTCATCTGTTTTATCAATTATGTACTTAGCTCTTACAACATCTTTTGAATGGACGTACAATTCTATACTTCCAAAGTCATTATAAGTAGAATCTTTCATATTTAAGATGAGAGATTCTATTCCATTAGATTCTAACTTTCCAGCAATTAATTGCACTAAATACTCTTGCGAAGAAGAGTATACCATAGTTCTATTCTTGATGCGTCGAATCTGGTTCTGATTCACCAAGTCCAGAAACTGTCGTATCTTCAGAATCAACTTTTTCATCATTCCCTTCTACGTTTATTGGAGCATCTTCAAAAATTTCAATAGTGTCTGAGGAATTATTTTCATTAAAATCATCCTCCTTATCTTTATCCCAGATTCTCTTACCAAAAATTTTAATCAAGTTATCTTTAAAAATCACTTCATTCTCCAATAACTCATTAGCTAATTTAATCAATTTATCCTTATTTTCACTTAGAATTTGAACCGCCCTTTTATACTGCTCTTCAATCATTCTTGTTACTTCTTCATCAATCAGCTTAGCACGCTCTTCAGAGTATGGTTTTGTAAAGCTTTGATTCCCCTGCGAATCATAATAACTGATATTACCTAATTTTTCGCTCAGTCCATAAACAGACACCATTGCGTAGGCTTGTTTAGTTACTTTCTCTAAATCACTCAATGCACCAGTAGATATTTTACCAAACATGATTTCTTCAGCTGCACGTCCACCCAATGCTGAACACATTTCATCCAACAACTGTTCAGTGGTGGTGATCTGACGTTCTTCAGGTAAATACCAAGCAGCACCTAATGATTTCCCTCTTGGAACAATGGTAACTTTAACCAATGGAGAAGCATATTCTAACAGCCATGATGTTGTTGCATGACCAGCTTCATGATACGCAATCGTTTTCTTTTCTTCTTTAGTAATAATCTTATTCTTCTTCTCAAGACCACCAACTATTCTGTCAACTGCATCTAAAAAATCTTGTTTGGAAACTGAACTTTTCTTTTTCCTTGCTGCTATCAAAGCTGCTTCATTACATAGATTAGCAATGTCAGCACCTGAAAAGCCAGGTGTTTGTTTTGATAAGAAAGTAATATCTAATTCCTTCTCAAGTTTTAATGGTTTAAGATGCACTTGGAATATTTCTTTTCTTTCATTGAGATCTGGCATGTCAACATAAATTTGACGATCAAATCTACCTGCCCGCATCAAAGCAGAATCCAAAACATCAGCTCGGTTAGTTGCCGCCAAAATAATTACCCCTGAATTGGTTCCGAAACCATCCATCTCAGTTAATAATTGATTTAAGGTATTTTCACGTTCATCATTAGAACCCATATTTGCATTCTTTCCTCTTGCTCTGCCAATCGCATCAATTTCATCAATAAAGATAATTGATGGTGCTTTTTCTTTGGCCTGTTTAAATAGATCTCTTACTCTTGAAGCGCCGACACCTACAAACATTTCAACAAAATCGGATCCAGACAAAGAAAAGAAAGGTACCTGAGCTTCTCCAGCAACTGCTTTGGCTAATAAAGTTTTACCTGTTCCTGGAGGGCCAACTAATAAAGCGCCTTTAGGAATTTTAGCCCCTAAATCAGTATATTTTTTAGGATGCTTTAAAAAATCTACAATCTCTTCAACTTCTTCCTTCGCACCTTCTAGACCTGCAACATCTTTAAATGTAACGTTGGTTCCTTTCCCTTTTTCAAAAATAGTGGCTTTTGATTTTCCTATACTAAAAATTCCTCCAGCACCTCCTCCACCACCAGCACCACCGCTCATTCTTCTCATCATAAATATCCAGAAGATGATTAAAATGGCAGGTAAAAATAACCAGCTTAAAGTTTCCGACAAATAATCGTGACGCTCAGCACTATCAGTTTTTAGTATATAATCAGAGCCTTTTTCTTTTAATCGCTCTTTCAAATCTGTAATTGAAGCGGCAAATGTTTCCTCAGCAGCAAAATTGAAGTGAAAATCAAGTGTTGTACCATTAAATGGTGAACTTTTTTGTTTTCTTAAATTCTTCCACTCTGTTCTTAATTGTCTAACCTCATCTAATTTATCTTGCTTTAAAAATACTTCAGCACTCTTTTTATTTGTAATTACGATCAGTTTATCAACCAATCCTTTTTCGGCCAATTCGTAAAAGTCGTCTTCAGAAATCTGAATGCCAGAATTACCTGATGAAGTTAGCATCAGCATAAAGATGACCACAGCCACAACACCGTAAATCCAGTAAAAATTAAATCCCCCTTTGGGTGCTTTTTTATTATTTGCCATTTTTTTTAATCTATGTTTGGTATATCAGTCCTATTTGCATCAGCCCATAAACCTTCAATATTATAGTATTCACGAGTTTCTCTGTAAAAAACATGTACAACAACTGAAACGTAATCTAACAATATCCATTCTGAATTTGTTGAACCCTCATTATGCCAAGGTTTTTCACGAATTTCATTTCTGGTATGTTTAACAACTGCACTTGCAATACTTTCAACTTGAGTATTTGAGTCACCTGTACAAACGATAAAATAATCACATACTGAATTTTCAATGCCTTGTAAATTCAAAATTGCAATGTCTTTTCCTTTAACTTCCTGAATTCCTTCTACAATCGTATCGACCAATATTTTCGCATTAGCTTCGCTTTCAGAAACCGATTTTATCATATTTTTTAATTTGAAGTACAAAATTAACCCTTTTGTTTCATATATAATGATAATTTATACATTTTTGTTCTATGAATTTAAAGCTATTGAATTATTCAGTAATTACTGTAGATCAAACCACATCTACGAATAGCTTATTAAATGAAATGCGAACAAATCATGACCTTCCAAATGGTGTAATTCTACTCGCAAAAAATCAAACCCAAGGTAAAGGTCAAAGGGGAAACAAGTGGATCGCGCAAAAAGGTCAAAATTTGACTGCCTCTATTTTTATTGAAACCAGTATTAAAAGTCATCATGCGTTTTATTTAAATATAATAACTTCCCTTGCTATTTATAAATGCCTTGAAGACCTCTCGATCATATCAAAAATTAAATGGCCCAATGACATTTTAATAAACGAGAAAAAGATTGCAGGTATTTTAATTGAAAATCAACTGCATGGTAAAACAGTTCAAAGTTCAATTATTGGGATAGGAATAAATATTAATCAAACTGATTTTATAAAAAATCTAAATGCCACCTCATTAAAACTAATTACTGACAAAACTTTTGAAATAAACGAAGTCCTTAAAATTGTTTACCAGTACCTAGATTTTTATTTTAATCTGCTTAGGGAATCAAATTTTACGATTCTTAAAAAACACTATTTAAACCACTTATACCAAATTAATCGAACTGGATTATTTGAAGATAAAAATGGAAAATTTCATGGAAAAATCACAGGAATAGATGAATTTGGTAAACTGTTAGTTAGAAAAAATGACGACAAAACATATAGTTACGATATTCAGGAAATAAGCTACTTGTAAATGTATTCATGTAATCAAATCCTTATATTTACCTATTAATTTTACTAAATGAGTATACGAAGTATAGTACCTTTCAAATTTGAATTAACTAATAAAGGATTCGACAAATGGACCACATAATTAGAGAAGCTATTGTCCTTGCAGGTGGAAAAGGGACTAGGTTAAGATCTGAAGTTGGGGATACCCCTAAACCTTTAGCTCCAATAAATAATGTGCCTTTTCTAGATTATATATTTAATTTTTTAATTAAGAATGGCATCTTGAAGGCTGTCCTTTCTGTTGGTTATAACTGGGAAAAAATTTACAACCATTACGGCTCAACTTTTAAAACACTTAGTCTAGAATACTCAGTTGAAGAAACACCATTAGGTACTGGAGGTGCTATTAAACTGGCGCTTAAAAAAATAGAATCCGATCACTGTTATATAATCAATGGAGACACTTTATTCGACATCAACTTACTACGCTTACAAAATTTTCATTTTAACCATAATGCCACTTGCTCAATTGCACTAAAACATCTTGAAAATGTTGATCGATATGGCAGTATAAAACTGACAGATAATTCTAAAATTTCTGCTTTTGAAGAAAAACAATTCAGATCTAAAACATTAATCAATGGCGGTACATACCTTATCAACAAAACAATACAAATTGACTTCCCAAATCAAGCAAATTTTTCTTTTGAATCTGATTATTTAGAAGTTCAACCATCTCAAAAAACAATATTTGGATTAACATTTAAAGATTATTTTATTGATATTGGAATTCCTGAAGATTATAAAAAATTTCAAAAAAAAGTTACCTCCGAGATAGTCCCAACTCCTTCTTTAAATCGCTTACCCATTGATAAAACATGGACTTTATTTCTTGACAGAGATGGTGTATTTAACCATCAAATAATCAATGATTACGTCAAACAAGTTCATGAATTAAAAATTATAGATGGTGTTCCAGAAGCAGTTAGCCATTTCACTAAAATATTTGGCCGAATTGTTATTGTTACGAATCAACAAGGCATTGGCAAAAAATTAATGACAGTAGATGATCTTAATCACTTAAATGGATTTATCCTAAATCTGATTGAAACATATGGGGGCAAAATTGACAAAATTTATTTCGCTCCTCAGCTAGCCTCTGATAAAAGCAATTACCGTAAGCCTGGAACTGGAATGGGACTTCATGCACAGGTTGATTTTCCTGAAATTGATTTTAAAAAATCTGTCATGATTGGAGATTCTGAAGGAGACATTGAATTTGGCACAAAATTAGGTATGAAAACGATAATGTTAAAAAATAGTCGTAACCTTTCGACGAAAGCCAATTATATTTTCGAAAATTTGTATGATGTTTCCAATAACTTAAAATAAAATTGATGAAAAATATTTTTACAACGCTGTTAATTTTTATTAGTCTTTGTTCGTTTAGTCAATCCACAAACCAGATCGATTCACAAAAAAGGAAACAGGGTCCATGGGAAAAATATTATCCTAATAGTGCCATGATCAAATATAAAGGTCAATTTAAAGACAATAAACCTTATGGCCTTTTTACATACTATTATCCAAGTGGCAGGGTAGAAGCTCAAGTTAGGTTTTTAGAAGGTGGACGAATTACCTATAGTCAAGTTTATCATGAAAGCTCTGCCAAAATTAAAGCCATGGGTAAATACATCAATCAAAAAAAAGATAGTACCTGGACTTATTTTGACAATAGAGGCAATGTTAAGAGTAAAGAAAAATACATTAATGATAAATTAAACGGACAGCGTGTTGTATACTATGAACCTGTTGAAGGAAAATATGTTGTGGCAAGATATGAGTACTACAAAAACAACATGCTACATGGTATTTTTAAAGAATATCATACCAATACTAAATTAAAAGCAGAAGGTAATTACGTGGATGGAAATCTTGATGGGATTGTTAAATACTATCATCCTAATGGAAAACTTGAACGCATTGAAAGATATAAGCATGCTGTCAAGCATGGCTGGTGGGTTTTCTACAATCCAGATGGTACTCAGGCTGGAGAACGGTTATTCTGGGAAGGTCAACTGTTAAAAGGTAAAGCCCTTGAAGCAAAAAAAGCAGAGCTTAGAGCAAATAAAGGCTAGGTTTTATAGTGCCGCTAGCAGTAACTCAATATCCTTATAGGGTAGATCAAATACTTTTCCTAAAATTTCTGAAGTTAACTTGCCTTGATATACATAGACACCACCTCTGAAACCAGAATCTTTTCTAATCATATTTTTGCAGCCTCCAGATTCTCCCATTTCTAACATGATTGGGGTAAAAATATTACTCAATGCAATAGAGGCTGTTCTCGATACCCTTGACGCAATATTTGGCACACAATAATGAATGATATCATGCGTGACATATGTTGGGTTAATGTGATTTGTTATTTTAGAAGTTTCAAAACACCCACCTTGATCAATACTAATATCCACAACTACAGAATTTGGTTTCATTTGCCTTACCATTTCCTCAGTAATAATACATGGTGTACGACCAAAAGGCGCTCTAATAGCACCAATGACGACATCTGCCCTTCTGATATTTTTTTCTAGTAATTTAGGTTGAATAATTGATGTGTAAATTCGGTGTCCAATATCGTTTTGCAATCGTCTTAATTTAGAAATAGAATTATCAAACACCTTAACTGATGCTCCAAGTCCTATGGCGGCTCGACAAGCATATTCCCCGACTGTTCCTGCTCCTAAAATAACAACTTCGGTAGGTCTTACACCAGCAACGCCACCCATCATTATTCCTTTGCCTTTGTTATAATTAGACAATAATTCGGCCGCAATCAATATAGAGGTTGTTCCTGCAATCTCACCCATTGCTCTTACAACCGGAAAAATACCTTGTTCATCACGGATATAATCCCAGGCAATAGCAGTAATTTGCTTTTGCATTAACGACACCAAAGTTTCTTTGGGTTGTAATGTCAACTGAAGCGCAGAAATTAAAGTCTGCTTACCAGGCATCATATCAATTTCCTCTTGAGTTGGAGGAGCAACTTTTAAAATGATATCAGAACTGAAAATTGCTTTTTTACTGTCAGCAATTTCTGCTCCCGCCTCAGAATAATCATTATCAGAATATTGCGAAGTCTCACCTGCCAGAGTTTCAATTAAGACATGATGTCCATTATTAACTAATAGCTGAACAGTTTCAGGGATTAAGGCCACCCTATTTTCTTGATAAGATGTTTCTTTTGGTATACCGATCGACAATTTACCTTTTTTAAAGGCCACAGCGAGCATTTCCTCTTGTGGTAGTAAACTACCTCCCTTCATCAACGATTTTAAAGCTTCTGGGTCTGTTATCATAATTCAATCTCAATTAATCTACAATCATTACTACCAGTAATAAAAACATTTACGCAATCTGCAGGTAAAAGGTTCTCAATTTTTTCTGGCCATTCCATAAAACAAATATTAGAACCGTACAAAATATCTTCTACCCCAATATCTAAAGCCTCCTCTTCGTTTTCAATTCGATAAAAATCAAAATGATAAACTGAACCCAAATTCGCAGAGTAATATTCATTGACAATAGAAAAAGTTGGTGATGAGCTGTGATCATCAATACCAAGCTCATTTAAAATGGCATTTATAAAGGTCGTTTTTCCCATCCCCATTTCTCCATAAAAAGCAAAAGACCTTGCTTTACCAACTATTTTTAAAAAAGATTTTGCCGCATCCTTTAATTCATGAAGTGCGCAAATTTTCAACTGCATACTACCTTGCTTTAAACAAATATACGCAATTCCCTCCGTCTAAAAAACACCCTTTTGATAATTTATTATTTACCTTTTAAAGTCACGAATGGAATAATAACTTCTTCTAAAGATATACCACCATGCTGAAAAGTATCCTTATAATAATTGGCATAGTGATTAAAGTTATTTGGATAAGCGAAAAAATTATTTTCAGTTGCAAATACAAACTTAGAACTCATGTTTTCTTTGGGTAATTTAATCTTTTCAGGGTTTTCAAATTCGGCAACCTCTTTATAGTTATAATCTAAATTCCGACCAACTTTGTATCTTAGGTTGGTATTGGTTGCGCGATCACCAATAATTTTAACGGCGTGATCAACCCGAATTGTACCATGATCCGTTGTTAAGAATGTTTTGACCTTTTTTTCAGCAATTTTTTGCAATAATTCCTTTAACGGCGAATGTTCGAACCATGTTTTTGTCAAAGATCGATAAGCAGATTCATCATCAGCCAATTCCTTAATAACCTCCATCTCAGTTCTGGCATGAGATAACATATCTACAAAATTATAAACCAACACATTAATATCATTTTTCAGCAAGTCGTTGAACTTCTCAACCATCTTTCGAGCATAATCCAGTTTAATAACTTTATTATAAGACATTTTCACATCTTTGCCATGTCGTTTTAAATTCGTCTCAAATAAATCTCGCTCTTTCATATTTTTTCCACCCTCGTCATTTTCATTTAGCCAAAGATGTGGGAACTTTCGTTCAATATCTGATGGCATCAGTCCTGCAAAAAGGGCATTTCGAGCATAATGAGTTGCTGTGGGTAATATAGAATAAAATAATTCTTCACTTTCAATTGTAAAGTATTCGCTGATCAATGGTTGTAATATTTTCCATTGGTCAAATCTTAAGTTGTCAATTACAATCAAGAAGACAGGCTCTTTCCCAACAGAATCCATTACTCTTTTTTCCAAAATATTATGCGACATTAATGGCGCATCAGATGATCCCGAAACCCAATCTTCATAATTATCTTCAACAAACCTACAAAACTGCGTGTTGGCATCTCTTTTTTGCATTTCAAAAACTTCTTGCATACCTGTATCACCAGAATTTTCAAGTTTTAGCTCCCAATTCACCAATTTCTGATAAACTTCAGTCCACTCATCAAAATCCAATCTATCATTCAGCCTCATCCCTATCTGCCTAAATTCCATTTGGTAGTCTGACGTGTTCTTTTGACTAACCAGCGCTTTGGTTTGCAAGTTCTTTTTTAGAGACAACAAAATCTGATTAGGATTAACAGGTTTAATAAGATAATCAGAAATTTGACCACCTATTGCCTCTTCCATGATATGTTCTTCTTCACTTTTAGTGATCATTATCACAGGAACAGTTGGATTATTCTCCTTAATAAATGCTAAAGTTTCAAGGCCAGTATAACCCGGCATATTTTCGTCCAAGAAAATAATATCAAAATGAGAATTCTTGGCAATTTCAATCGCATCACGACCATTATTAGATGTTTCGACTTGATACCCTTTTTGTTCTAAGAACAAAATGTGGGGCTTTAACAAATCGATTTCATCATCTGCCCATAAAATTCTTGCTTCCATATTATCTTTTGATTAGTTTTGAGATGTTAAATTTAATAATTATTGATTTGCCGAATAGCTCTACAACAAATAAATTAAAGATTATAAACGACCCCGTTCATGGTTTTATTACAATTCAAAATGAATTAATTTTTGATCTCATAGAACACCCTTACTTTCAGAGGCTAAGGCGGATTAAACAATTGGGATTATCTCATCTTGTATATCCTGGAGCCAATCATACGCGTTTTCACCACGCTTTAGGTGCTATGCATTTGATGACAAAGGCTATTAACGAACTCAAAAAGAAGGGCATTGAAATCAGTAATGAAGAAATGATTGGTGCAACTATCGCCATCTTGCTACATGATATTGGGCATGGTCCTTTTTCTCACACGTTAGAACATACAATTTTGAAAAACATCCATCACGAGCAAGTTTCTCTATTATTTATGCAAAAGTTGAACAAGGAATTTGGCGGAAAACTACAATTGGCAATCGATATTTTCACTGATGAATATCATAAAAAATTCCTTCATCAATTAGTCTCTAGTCAATTAGATATGGATCGTTTAGACTACTTGCAGAGAGATAGCTATTTTACTGGTGTATCGGAAGGTGTCATTGGTAGTGAACGGATCATTAAAATGTTAGATGTTGTTAATAATGAACTGGCTATTACTGAAAAAGGGATCTATTCAATAGAAAATTTCATAAGTGCACGAAGAATCATGTATTGGCAAGTTTACATGCACAAAACTGTCGTAGCTTCTGAATATCTACTTCGAAATACGTTAAGACGAGCTAAAGATTTATTTTTAACAGGACATAATCTGTTTGCCTCTCCCAGTTTAAAAGTCTTTTTAGAGCGCAATTTTACCTTTGATGATTTTAAATCTGACAACGAATTACTCAATCAGTTTGCATTAATTGATGATACAGATATTATAGTTTCAATAAAAGTTTGGCAAAATTCAAACGACAAAATATTGAGGTTGCTGAGTCAACATTTATTGTCCCGTAAGTTATATAAGACAGAAATTTCTAAACATCCTTTTTCAGAATCCAGACTATCAAAAGAGCGAGAAAGACTTCAAACTGAACTAAATATTAGCCTTGATGAAACGTCTTATTTTATGACTTCAGAAAAGCTTATAAACAATGCCTATACAGAAGATTATAAGGAAATAAAAATCGTAGATCGATCCGATCATACAACAGAGTTAAGTCTAGCTGCCGACAATTATAATATTGCTGCTCTGACAAAGCCTGTAGAAAAATATTTTCTGTGCTATACTCAGCTATCAGTATAAAAACTTGCTACTTGATTAACCTTACGTTAAAATGATGTTAATAACTCTGTAGCTTTTTTATGCCCTGAAGCCCATTGTTTTCGGCTGAATTATTATTTTTGACGGAATGGAATTTTCAGCGGAACAAATTGCAGATATTTTAGAAGGTAAAATTGTGGGTAATCCACAAGAAAAAATATCAGGGTTATCAAAAATTGAAGCAGGAAAACAAGGCACGTTGTCATTTTTGTCAAATCCTAAGTACGAGGAATATATCTACAATACAAAAGCTTCTATTGTTATTGTAAATAAAAATTTTGAACCCCAAACCCCCCTCTTGGAAACCTGCACATTGATTAAAGTTGAAAATGCTTATGCTGCTTTTGCTAAACTATTGGAATTATATAATCAAGCTATAGAAAAACAGCCTGAAATTGAGGGAAAAGCATTCATTTCATCCCAAGCCAAGATTGGACAAAATGTTTACATTGGACATTTTGCTTACGTTAGCGACGGTTCTGAAATTGGCGATAATACTCACATTTATCCTAACACGGTTATTGGAGATAACGTCAAAATTGGAAATAATGTAAGAATCTTTCCGAATGTTACCATTTATCGAGATTGTATCATTGGAGATAATTGTACTATTCATTCCGGAGCTGTAATTGGTGCAGACGGTTTTGGATTTGCACCTAATAGCGATAATAACTACCAAAAAGTTCCTCAAATAGGAAACGTCATTCTTGAAGCACATGTTGAAATAGGTGCAAATACATGTATTGATCGTGCAACTTTAGGGTCAACTATTATTAAAAAAGGAGTTAAACTTGACAATATGGTTCAAGTTGGTCATAATGTTGAGGTCGGAGACAATACTGTAATTGCTGCACAAACTGGAATCGCAGGCTCTACTAAACTAGGGAAAAACATGATGGTTGGTGGACAAGTTGGAATTGTTGGCCATATTCAGTTAGCAAATGGAACAATGATTGGTGCGCAAGCAGGTGTACCTAAAACAATTAAAAAGGAAGGAACCATGCTTTTAGGATCTCCAGCTTATGATGCTGATGATTATAAAAAATCCTACATGGGCTTCAGAAGACTTCCGCAAATAATGGAAAGATTAAAGGCTTTGGAGGCCGAACTCGAAAATATAAAAAATAAGAAATGAGTGAGAAACAACACACCTTAAAAGAAGCCATTGAGTTTAATGGTGTAGGACTGCATACTGGTGAAGCTGTGAAAATGACTATTTTACCTGCTGATGGAAATCATGGTTACAAATTCCAAAGAACTGATCTTGAAAAACAACCTATCATAAAGGCAGATGTTGACAATGTAGTATCAACTGAGAGAGGCACTACTTTGGAACAAAATGGTGCTAAAGTTTATACCACAGAACATGTTTTAGCTGCGCTATATGCAATGCAGATCGACAATGCACTGATTCAAGTTGATGCACCTGAAATTCCAATTTTAGATGGTAGCTCAAAACTATTTGTTGACGCCATTGAAAAAGTAGGTAAAACTGAACAAGAAGCAGAAAGAACATATTTTGAATTAGACGAAAATATTAAATGGGAAGATGTTGACAAAGGAATTGAGTTTTTAGCTATTCCTGATAAAGAATATAGAATAACCGTTATGGTTGATTACCGTTCACCAGTTTTAGGTACTCAGCATGCAAGTATGTTTAGCTTAAACGATTTTAAAACAGAGATTTCAGCTTGTAGAACATTTGTCTTTCTTAGAGAACTTGAATTTTTAGCAAAAAATGGACTAATAAAAGGTGGAGACCTTGATAATGCCATAGTATTGGTTGAACGAGAAAATATCAATAAAGATGAACTCAATAAATTAGCCAAATTATTAGGCAAAGAATCTTTAGATATTTCAGTTGATGGAATTGGTGTATTAAACCATACAAAACTGCAATTTGAAAACGAGCCTGCTAGACATAAATTACTAGATATAGTTGGAGATCTAGCATTAGTTGGCAAACCAATCAGAGCTCATATTTTAGCTGCAAGACCTGGACACAGTGGTAATGTTAGATTTGCTAAAATTCTGAAAGAGCAAATTAAGAAACAGGCTAAAAAAGGTAAATTCTTTGATTTAGAAAAAGAGCCTTTATATGATATTATTGCAATTGAAAAAATGTTACCACACAGATATCCGTTTTTATTAGTGGATAAAGTAATGGAAATAGCAGAAGACAGTATTGTTGGTGTAAAAAATATTACCATGAATGAACCTCAATTCACAGGACATTTTCCTGGTAATCCAATATTCCCTGGGGTTCTTCAAATTGAAGCAATGGCGCAAGTTGGAGGCATCTTTGCTTTAAGTACGGTAGAAGATCCGCACCTATATTCAACATATTTCATGAAAATCGATAAAGTCAAATTCAAACAAATGGTTCGACCAGGAGATACTGTTGTTTTTGACTTGAAATTATTGTCTCCAATACGACGTGGATTAGTTAATATGGGTGGTATTGCCTACGTGAATGGAAAACCTGTTATGGAAGCTGAAATGCTAGCTCAAGTTGTTAAAGATAAAACCGAATGATCAACCATTTAGCGAATATTAGTCCGGATGCCAAAATTGGCAAAAATGTAACAATTAATGCTTTTTCAACAGTTTTTGAAGATGTTGAAATTGGTGACGGTACCATCATTGGCCCAAATGTTACCATTTATCAAGGTGCAAGAATTGGTAAAAATTGTAAAATATTTCCTGGAGCTGTTATTTCTGCAATCCCACAAGACTTAAAATTTAACGGTGAATATTCTACTACTGAAATTGGAGACAATACAGTAATAAGAGAGGGTGTGACCATTCATAAAGGAACAGTGGATAGAAAAAAAACAGTAATTGGAAAAAATTGTCTGTTAATGTGTTATGTTCATATTGGACATGATTGTCAATTGGGAAACAATGTTGTCATTGCTAATACTTCAAATATTGCTGGGCATTGTACAATTGATGATTGGGCAATTGTAGAAGGAATGGTTGGTGTTCAGCAATTTGTCAATATAGGTGAGCACGCTTTCGTTGCTGGGATGTCGAGAGTTAGAAAAGATGTTCCACCGTACATTAGAGTTGCCAGAGAACCGTTGTCATATGCTGGAGTAAACTCCATAGGATTAAGAAGGCGAGGACTCGCGGATGATGCAATTAAAGACATTGAATCGATATATAGGATTCTTTTTGTGATGAATAATTCCATTGCAAAAGGTTTAGAGCAATTAGAAAGAGAAAACAATAATTCAAAATATAAACAAACAGTCGTTGACTTTATCAATAAATCAGATAAGGGTATTATAAAGGGACTAATTTAATTTAAAAAACATGGCAGATAGTACTTCAGACATAAAAAACGGTCTTTGTATAAAATTCAAAGACAAACTTTTCACAGTCACAGATTTTCAACATGTAAAGCCTGGGAAAGGACCAGCATTTGTTAGAACCAAACTTAAAAATATTGAAACTGGAAAAACAATCGACAATACTTTTTCTGCTGGTCACAAAATAGATATTGTGAGAATTGAAACAAGAACCTATCAATACCTTTATCAAGAAGGTAATGGATATCATTTTATGAATAATGAAACTTATGAGCAAGTTTTTATTGAAGAAAAAATGGTAGAGAAAAAGCAATTTCTTAAGGAGGGTATAATGGTTACCATTATTTTCCACGCTGAGGAAGAAATGCCTCTAGTTGTTGAACTTCCAGACTTTATCGAGGCAGAAATCACCTATACCGAACCTGGTATAAAAGGAGATACTGCAACAAACACAATGAAACCAGCTACGATTGATACGGGGGCAGAAATTAAAGTTCCTTTGTTTATTGATACTGGAGATAAAATTAAAGTTGACACAAGAAATAGCGTATACTCCGAAAGAATAAAAAACTAATATCTTCTTAGATTCTATAATATTAAAGCATTCTTTTCACAGAATGCTTTTTTTATGATTTGGGAAATTGGTTCTTTAATAAATAACTCATCTAAGTTTGAAGGAAAGCACTATTTTTGTTAAAAGTCTAATTCATGAGTGATCATAAAATTATTATTGAAAAGTCGGCGGCATATCAAACTTTTGGAAATCCCTTAACTGCAACTAAACTAATTTTTGCCCTACATGGATATGGTCAACTCACTGAATTTTTCATCCGTAAGTTTCAACATCTTTCCTCAGAATACTTTATTATTACTCCAGAGGGTTTTCACCGTTTCTATCTAAAGGGATCCTCAGGACGAGTTGGTGCTTCATGGATGACAAAAGAAAACAGATCGGACGACATTAAAGACAATATAAAATACTTAAATCAACTCTATCATCAATTTGATAAATATCAATTTGATGAAAAAATACTACTTGGCTTTTCGCAAGGTGGAGCAACAGCATCTAGATGGCATGATAAAGGTGATTTTGGGGCAGATAAGTTTGTACTTTGGGCAAGTGTATTTCCACCAGATTTAGATCAAGAATGGCCAAGTTCATTTCAAAATTCAACTAATATTTTTGTGATTGGTTCCGAGGACAAATATTACACTAGTGAAAAAATAGAAATGCAAAAATCATACTTCTTACAAAATAAAGTTGCTTTTAAAACCGTCATTTATGTAGGGGATCATTCAATTAACCCCGACATCTTAAGAGAAATACTATGATGAAAACACTTTTTATAAGCCTATTAATTTGCTTGCCCATTACTGGAATATCTCAATATGACATTGAGAAAGCAGCCAAAGATTCTTCAAAAAGAAAGTCTTCTAACTTATACGAACTTAAGCAAAATGTATACGTTGGCTCTGCACTTTCTTTGTCGTTTGGGAGAAATACATATTTGTATGCTGCACCACAAATGGGGTATGATTTACACAAAACATTCTCAGTAGGCATACAGGGATCTTATATGTACTATCGTGTTTTATTATTCACAGGGGGCATTTATGCTGTAAATGCTTATAGTGGGGGAATCTATGCAAAATACAAACCTATTGATAATATTAGTTTTGAAACTAGCCTCAACCTTTATAACACTGATCAAATCGATCCATTTATCACTGGTAAAAGAATCAACACACAATCTTGGTTAGGAGGGATCAGCTATAATCGCCCTTTTGGAGGCAAAGGTTATGGCTTCTTTTCAATTTATTACAATTTTATACGAGACTTAAATACGCCAGAACCATTATTCTTTAGAAATTTAGATAACACATTTTATCTCCACTATAAGTATGGCGTCGTTTTCTATCCTTTTTCATGATGATTAAGTGCCATACAATTGACACTACTACCTCCAACTCTTTCAATAATTGAAACATTGACTTGTACAATTTCAGAGTATTTTTCAATAACTTTAATTTGCTTTGATTTTAATGCATGATAGGCCGTTCTACTCATTATCAATTTTGATTTACCATCTTTTGAGTAAACCTCCTCGCAATTGCCAGAAAAACTGAATACTTGATCCATTGTAATATCAATAACTTCTCGACCTGTTTGCTCTAAATTTGTTCTAATAATTGTTCGTTCCAAAATATCATCAATACTACTCAAACAAACAATAATGAAAGAAGAAGTTATTGATAAAATCATATTGGTATGAAAAATAGACTTCCCTTTATAATCAAATGCACTAAAAACAAAACCCTTATAGCTAATTATATTGCATAAGTAATTAAAAACTGATTCATTAGTTCGTTTTGATAAAGATGCATACGCTGTTTTATTTAAATGATCAAAAACCACAGAACCACCTCCTTCTAAAAAGCGATTTTCTTTTTCAAAAAACGTTAAATCAAATATGGTTTTTATGCCCGCATTATCTCTCAATTTATTAATGATATCATTGTGCCAAGTTTCATCTTCTTCTTTAGAAAGAACCGGATAAATTACCATCCTTTTATCTTCTAGGATTGATAGCCAATTACTAATAAATACAGTATCTGGTTTGCCTCCTTCAAATTCCTCATAGACAACAACCTTAATATTTTCTGATCGTAAAGTATTAACCATTTCATCAAATTCTTCAATGGCTTTTACTTTAATAAATTCATGATCTTCTTTTATATTATATTGTAAAGGATTAGTATATTTAGTTTTTATATTAAACCCAAAATTGCTTGGCCTAATCATATAAAGTGTATGTTTACCTTTACTTCCAGAAATCATCTTTTATTGATCTTATTGATAATATTTGTCTGTTATGCAACTGCAGGTTGTATTGAAAAAGATAACAATTTAGAGAAAATTAATGATTCTAGAAATGAGATTTCGACCAATAGAGATTCTGAACACACCAAACCCATTGTTAAAGAGATTAAAATTGACACCTTGGAAAAAAAATTGCTTGATGCTGGCTTAGTAAACATTCAAACCTTAGATAATTCTATCCTTGTTGACCTTAAATATTCTACTACAGATAATTTTATGAATAGAGATGTTTATGGTGGTTTAAATAATGCTTATCTGCAGAAGGAAGTTGCTGAAAGTCTAATCGAATGTCAAGTCTTTTTAAAAAACATAGATTCATCTCTTACACTATTGGTTTACGACGCCGTAAGACCAAGAAGCGTTCAACAATATATGTGGGACTATTTAGATTTACCGATTAACGAAAAAATTAAATTTGTATCCAACCCTAAAAATGGTTCAGTGCATAACTATGGTGCAGCTGTGGATTTAACTATTGCGCATTCAAATGGAGTAGCACTTGATATGGGCGCTGGATATGACGACATTCGACAGATTGCATATCCAAAATTAGAATCTAAATTTTTAGGGACTGGCGAGCTTACTAAAACTCAGTTGAAAAATAGACAATTATTAAGAAAAATCATGAAACATGGTCATTTTTCAAACATCCCAACGGAGTGGTGGCATTTTAACAGGTATTCAAGAGCAGAAAGTAAAACTAGATTCTCCATTGTTGAATGAATCAATCTTTTGGTAACAGTTTAATCAATTTTCCTGTTGGTGTCTCTTGAAACTGGGTTATAAAAATAACACGTTTTGGCTGTTCAAATTTACCTAATGCCTTTTTAATTTCAGCATTATAATGAGTATAATCCTCGCCTGACCATTGACTGCCTTCAACAACTAAAACCACCTGTTCTCCAAATGAATCACTTTTTTCTTTCGTGATATAAAAACGATTATCAAGCAGAACAGATTTTAACTTTATTTCAACCTGCTCAGGATGTATCTTAATACCTCCCGAATTAATGACATGGTCTACTCGTCCAAGCCAAACAAAACTTGAGTCGTCAATTAAATCAACACAGTCGTTTGTAACAACTTCACCTTCTCCAATATGACTCGCGTTAATAATTAAACAGCCTCTTTTATCTTTATTAAAATGGACAGACTCCAATCCTTTATACAACGTTGAACTAGTTTTGATATTTCTAAGCGCAATATGACTAATTGTTTCAGTCATCCCGAAAGTGGCATAATTTTGATTTGAACACTTATTAATTGCTGCTTCAAGTTGCTGATGAATAGGCGCTCCACCTATGATAACGTTCCTAATAGATTCATAAATAATTGTTGATGAATCATCTTTTAAAATAGCCTCAACTTGGAAAGGTACAAAGGCAGCAAAATCAAAGGACTCATTCTTTACAATTTTTAGAGGGTTACTCACCACTGGGGCGACTAAAAGTTCCATATCAAATTGCCACGCCCTAACAATTTGCATAATACCAGCAATATGATTTGGTGACAGCGCCAAAAGATTCTTTTGTCCAGGTTTAAAATCAAAAAATTGGCCCGTTAATTTAGCTGAATTTAGCATAGCTGACTTTTGCAATTCTATTTCCTTGGGCACTCCTGTAGAACCTGAAGTTTTTATTTTGACAAGATCAGAATCATCTTGCCAAATCGATAAAAAAGCATCAATATCTGCTTTAGTTTCATCTGATAAATTGTTAAAATATGTTATTTTCATCCAAAATAAGGTAATGGAATGGAATTTGTAACGTCTACCTTAAAACAAAGGTATTAAAATAATAATATGAAAAAAGGAATCACAATTATAGCTGCAATTGCATTAATCGCATTTTTAGGCTTTGCATTTACGTCAAAAAAAGAAGCCGTTAAGTCAGATAAATCAGGAATTGAATTTTTTAATGGCACATGGCAAGAGGCTTTGACTTTAGCCAAGAAAGAAAACAAACTAATATTCTTAGATGCTTATGCTGCATGGTGTGGCCCGTGCAAAATGATGGCCAATTCAATATTTGTAAAGCAAGAGGCTGGTAATTTTTACAACAAAAATTTCATCAATTATAAAATGGATATGGAAAAGCATAAAGACGGTCCAAGATTAGCAAGAAAATATGGACTAACGGCATATCCAACCCTGTATATTGTAAACACAAATGAAGAGATTGCGAAAGCATCTGTAGGCTATTTGGATCTTCAGAAATTACTACATTTTGGTAAATCTGCTATCCAATAATTATAAACGTTGACTTATTTTAAAATCACTCGAGCAGTCTCAGCTGTTTTTTGAATTAAAATAATGTCCTTATTTTCTGATAAACGTTGAATTGTTTCGTCTTGATAATGACGGATAGTTAACAATTCAAGATTTTCATCATGACTGACTAAATAGTCTTCTTTAAGCCTATTGATCAAATCATTTAGTCTGTATTTATTATCAATTAAAAATGAAAAACTTACTGCTGAATTTTGCATTAAGTTTATTCTAACTTTTTGTTCAGCTAAAAGTGCGAAAATTTCAGTCAATTGATCTTCAATAACAAATGAAAAATCTTTTGGTGTTACAGAGATTAAAATTTGATTCTCTTTAAATATATAGGACGGTACGTCTTCATCATATATAGTTGATGATTGTATTACCGTACCTTGTTCGGCTGGATTTAAAAACGACTTAATAAATAAAGGAATTTCTTTACGTTTTAATGGTTGAATAGTTTTTGGATGAATTACTGAAGCTCCATAATATGCTAATTCAATGGCCTCTGTGAATGAAATTTTATTCAACAAAACTGTACCTGAAAAATATTTTGGATCGGCATTCAGCATGCCAGGAACATCTTTCCAAATAGTAACTCCAGAAGCATTACCAACATATGCAAAAATAGATGCCGTAAAATCTGACCCTTCTCTTCCCAAAGTTGTTGTTCTTCCTCCGGATGTTTGACCAATAAAACCCTGAGTAACTACAACACGCTTACCTGAACCAAATTTTAGTTTTAGTTTCTCATTATACTGGATTTGCGTATTATCCCAATCAATTTTGGCCTCCTGAAAGGTATCATTTGTTTTGATAACTTCACGCGCATCAAACCAACTTGTACAATTATTTAGATTGTTTAAGTATTCGGCAATAATTGTAGTTGAAAAAAGCTCTCCAAATGAAACAATCTGATCATATTCGAAATGGTAATTATCCGACCGTTGCTCTGAAACCTTACCCCAAAGAGACTTATATAGATCCTGTATTCTTGTATTAAATGTATCTGATCCTAATTTTAAATCTTTAATAATGCTTGTATGGAAGCTTTTAAATGATTCAAAAATATTGCTTTTATCCTCACGGTTTTCCCAGTATGCGTCAATCAAACTCTCTAATAAATTTGTTGTTTTGCCCATTGCCGAAACAATTACCAAAATATCATCACCAGCGTATAGCTCTAAAATATTAGCAACGTTCCTAATAGCATTTGCATCTTTAACAGATGCACCACCAAACTTAAATACCTTTAAATTTTCCATACCTGCGCAAAATTAATCGTATTTTTGATCTAACCAAAATCATCTCCTTTGTCAAATTTTAACCTGAGTTTACCAAACCTTAAATTAGAATTAACTAATTCTGAATTTCTAGAGGCAACTTGCGACCAGATTAACAAGGACTTAGAGGGCTTAATCTCGAATGATATCACAAAAAACAAGAAATTATATGAGTCTCCAATAGAATTGTTAACTAGTCAATTGTGTGAAATCATACATCTTTTATCTGAGTTGAATAAAATTCAACAATTTATATACAAAGTCGATTTAAATGAAAACATTTTTAAGGACTATATTACCCGTCAAATTAATATTGAAGAATTTAGCTTCCAAATCATATTCAGAGAGGCCCAGAAAATCTATCTTAGGAATTACTTTAAATAATAGGCATTTATAATTCCTAGTTGAATAGAATTTTTAAATTTGTAATACAATTTTAGCGAACAAAACAAACCTATGGATAAATTTTCTTTTGTCGGGAATGCTGACGTTAATGCGATAGACGAGCTATACACTCGATATCAGGCTAACCCTGAATCGGTTGATATAGGATGGCACAAATTTTTTGAAGGCTTTGATTTTGCCAAAACTGATTTTGAATCAGGTGAAATGCCTGAAAATTTTAAGAAAGAGTTTAAAGTCATTAATCTAATCAATGGCTATAGAAATAGAGGGCATCTATTTACCAAAACAAATCCAGTCAGAGAACGAAGAACTTATTCTCCAAATTTGGCTATTGAAAATTTTGGATTAGAACAAACTGATTTAAATGCTGTATTTCAGGCAGGTGACGAAATCGGAATTGGACCAGCAACCTTATCATCAATTATTGAGCACCTTGAATTAACCTATTGTCAGTCCATTGGATTCGAATATATATATCTGAGGGATCCAAAAAGAATTCAATGGCTGAGAGATTCTATTGAAATCACAAATCGACCTCAATATTCTAATGATGAGAAAAAGAGGATTCTTCGAAAGTTAAACGAAGCTACCGGCTTCGAGCAATTTTTAAATAAAAAATATGTTGGTCAGAAACGATTTTCTATTGAAGGTGGTGAAGCTCTTATTCCAGGGATGGATAAAATTATAACAAAAGGTGCAGACTTAGGCGTAAAAGAGTTTGTTGTAGGGATGGCTCATAGAGGTCGTTTAAATACACTAATTAATGTCTTCAAGAAAGACCCAAAATTTGTATTTAGCGAATTTGATGGTAAAGAATTTGATGAAGATGAATCATTTGACGGAGATGTTAAATACCACTTAGGTTATTCAACAGATATTGAAACTATTAACGGTAAAAAGGTACATTTAACACTTTCACCAAATCCATCTCACCTAGAAGCAGTGGATCCAGTTGTTCAAGGTATTGCTAGAGCAAGAATAGATGAAGAGCTTAAGGATGAATCTAAAATCATTCCTATTCTAATACACGGAGATGCCGCAGTTGCCGGACAAGGCGTAGTATATGAAGTTGTACAAATGGCTCAATTAGACGGTTATAGAGTTGGTGGTACTATTCATATTGTAGTCAACAATCAAGTTGGTTTTACAACCAATTATGTTGATGCTAGATCAAGTACATATTGTACTGATGTCTTCAAGACTACTTTGTGTCCGGTATTTCATGTTAATGGAGATGATGTTGAGGCAGTTGTTCAAACTATGGAAATGGCTTTAGAATATCGTCAAAAATTTCATAGAGATGTTGTTATTGACTTATTATGTTACAGAAAATATGGACACAATGAAGGAGATGAGCCCAAGTTTACACAACCTAAATTGTACAAAGCTATAGCGAGTCACCCTAACCCAAAAGACATTTATTTGAATGAATTGATGTCTGCAAATATAGTGACAGCAGAAGAAGGAAAAACAATTGATAAGTCTATTTATGATAGTCTTGATAAATCTTATGAAGCTTCTAAAAAAGAAAAGAAAACTATTGTTTTAAACTTCCTTGAAGAAACTTGGAAAGGCTACCGATCAGGTCATAAAGATGACTTTGAAGGTAATGAAAAAACAGCGCTTAACTTTAAAACTTTGAAAGCTCTATCAACAAAAGTAGCGTCTTTACCTGAAGGTCATAATTATTTCCGTAAAATCAAAAAATTATTTAATGATCGTTTAAAAATGATTGAAGATGATCGTTTGGATTGGGGAATGGCAGAAACAATCGCTTATGCGACACTTTTAGTTGAGGGACACCCTGTTAGAATTAGTGGTCAAGATGTTGAAAGAGGAACATTTTCACATAGACATGCTGTTGTCAAAACGGAAGATGATGAAGAAGAAATAATTCCATTAAATCTTCTGGATGATAAACAAGCTCCTTTTACTATCTATAATTCATTATTGTCAGAATATGCGGTTTTAGGTTTTGAGTATGGCTATTCAATTACCACGCCAAATGCTTTGACAATTTGGGAAGCACAATTTGGCGATTTTTATAACGGAGCACAAATTATGGTTGACCAATTCATCACTTCTGGTGAAGATAAATGGCGTGTACAAAGTGGTTTAACAATATTACTTCCTCATGGTTATGAAGGACAAGGTGGAGAGCATTCGAGTGGAAGAATCGAACGTTTTCTTCAAATGGGAGCAGATCTCAATGTTCAAATTTGTAATACAACTACACCTTCCAATCACTTTCACTTATTGAGGAGGCAGTTGAAAAGGGATTTTAGAAAACCATTGATTGTTTTCTCGCCTAAAAATTTACTTCGCCACCCTGAGGCAACTTCCAAAATGGAACATTTGGCTAATGGTCATTTTATGCCAATTATTGACGACCCAAATGCAGATACCAACTTGATTGACACAGTTGTTATGTGTTCAGGCAAGTTTTATTATGAAATAAAAGAACAAGCTGCAAATCGTGACGTAAATAATGCAGCATTTGTTAGAATCGAGCAACTTTATCCGTTACCAGAAAACCAATTAAATGACATTTTTGCGAAATATGATAAAGCTAAAAAAATCATCTGGGCGCAGGAAGAACCATATAATATGGGTGCCGCCACATACATTTATATGACACTAAAAAGAAATGATATTCAAATTGTATCAAGAGCAGCATCATCTGCTCCTGCAACTGGATCAAGTCAAACACATAAAAGAAGACTTGAAGCTCTTTACAACAATTTATTTGATACAATAAAAAATTAATTTAAATACTCAAAAATTTAATACAATAAAAAATGGCAGTATTAGAAATGAAAGTACCCTCGCCGGGTGAGTCAATTTCAGAAGTTGAAATAGCACAATGGTTAGTTGAAGATGGTGATTACGTTGAGAAAGATCAGGCTATTGCTGAAGTTGATTCTGACAAAGCAACACTTGAGTTACCTGCTGAAGAAAGTGGTGTAATCACATTAAAAGCCGAAGAAGGAGATGCTGTTGCTGTTGGCGCAGTAGTTTGCCTAATTGATATGGATGCTCCAAAACCGGAAGGATTTGAATCTAAAGATAATGCACCAGTTGCTGTTCCTGTACAAGAAGAGGTTAAACCTAAAACACCTGAACCAGCTTCTAAACCAGTTGTTACTGCTGAGAAAAAATCGGATTCTTACGCATCAGGACATCCTTCTATTGCAGCCAAAAAAATTATGGACGAAAACAATATTTCGTCTAATCAAGTTAACGGTACAGGAAAAGACGGTAGAATTACTAAACAAGATGTTGTAGCGGCTATGGCGGCCGGTTTTTCTACGTCTGATGCTCAAGGTTGGGGAGGCACAAGAGATACTGAACCACAAAAGATGTCGTTGATGCGACGTAAAATAGCGGAAAGGTTAGTTTCTGTAAAAAATGAGACCGCCATGTTAACAACATTTAATGAAGTTGACATGAAGCCAATTATGGACATCAGAACCAAATACAAAAAGTTTTTTGCGGAACACCATGAAGTTAATTTAGGATTCATGTCGTTCTTTACTAAGGCTGTTACGGAAGCTTTAAATATTTTTCCTGCAGTTAATGCCCAAATTGAAGGTAAAGAAATGATTATGCATAATTATGCTGACATAGGTATTGCAGTATCATCTCCAAAAGGTTTGATGGTTCCAGTTGTTAGAAATGCAGAACAAATGAGTTTGGCAGAAATAGAAAAAGAAATCAAACGACTTGCAATAAAAGCTAGAGATGGTAAAATCACACCTGATGAAATGACTGGTGGTACATTTACCATTACGAATGGTGGTGTTTTTGGCTCTATGCTGTCAACGCCAATTATTAACCCACCTCAATCTGCAATTCTTGGAATGCATAATATTGTTCAACGCCCTGTTGTTGTGAACGGAGAGATTGTTATTAGACCAATTATGTACTTGGCTTTATCATACGATCATAGAATTATTGATGGAAAAGAATCAGTAAGCTTCTTGGTAAAAGTAAAACAAATGCTTGAAAACCCTGAAAAGATGCTATTTGGTTCTAAAGACCCAATTGAAGTACTTTTAGGTCTTTAAGAAATTTAATCTAAATTATATTTCTAAACCGATACATTATTTGTATTGGTTTTTTTTATATTTGAATGAATAAATAAATCTAATCTACAATGAAAACTAAAATTAATTTAGGTCTCCTCTCTCTATTAGTATTAATTGCTATCGTTACATCATGTTCTACATCTAGTGATGTTGCCACAAACCGTTTAATCCAAAAGAGAAAATATAGAAAAGGATTTCACATAGAAAAAAATACTAGGCATTTTGGTAAAATTAAAAAGGTTGAAGATGATCAAATAGCAAAAGAAAATAATACAGAAATTCAAACTATTGAAAATTGGAAAACTTCGAATTCAAACACTGAAGTGCTTTCACATTCTCAGCCGGAATCAACTGAAACTATTATTAATTCTGAAACTCCTGCTGAAATAAGTGTAAATGATCAACCCTATAAAGCTACATCTGTAAGTACGATAGAAGAAATCAGTAAGCCAACTAAAAGAATGAACATCAGAGAGATTCCGAAGCAAAAAAGGGCTCAAATTAAGGCTATTAAAAAAGCTGTCGATTCTGATGTTATGTTAGTTATTCTTGTAATTCTAGCTATAGTTTTACCTCCTCTAGCAGTATTTTTATATGAAGGTGTTACCAATAGGTTTTGGATAGATTTAATAGTGGCTCTAATTGGTTGGGGGCTTGCAGGCTGGCTATTTGGAGGCACATTAGCTGCAATTGGTGGACTTTTCGCAATTGTCTATGCGCTATTAATTGTTCTCGAAGTCATTTAAACTAATAGTTATAAGACTAATTGGAAGAGGGTGTCTGAAAAGAAAAAAGAAGTCCATGAGAATTGAAAATTTGAAATCACCCCTGTAGGAGGGTACTTGCAAATTTGACAAAAAAAGAGGGTGTTCTGACTTTTCAGACGCCCTCTTTTTTTACGACTTTAATCGCTTTGGATTGTCTCCAACAAAGGCTTTCCATGAACCAGATTTAGAGGTATTATGCTGTCCTATTCCACCCTGGAAATGATGACAGACTGCAGCTGCAAGACCATCAGTAGAATCTAAGTATTTAGGCAACTCTTTCATTTCTAATAAACGCATTAACATAGCCGCCACTTGCTCTTTTGAAGCATTCCCATTTCCTGTAATAGATTGTTTAATCTTTTTCGGTGCATACTCCTCAAAAGGAATGTTTCGATTTAGAGCCGCTGCTATTGACACACCCTGTGCACGCCCTAACTTCAACATAGACTGCACATTTTTACCAAAAAATGGTGCCTCAATGGCCATGACGTCAGGTTTATATTCAACAATCAATTGATCAACTCTTTCAAATATCCGCTTTAGTTTATCTGGATGAAGTTTAATTTTACTCAAATGAATCACTCCGAAACTCAATAATGTTAATTTTGAATTTTCAACTAACACTACCCCATAGCCCATTACTGAAGTTCCTGGATCAATTCCTAATATGACCTGATTCTTTAACTTTTTCAAATTATATTTTTTTTGGTGATACGAGTTCAATTAAACGACCTGTTCCTTCAGTGAAATATTCTGACGAGTCAAAATCAAACTTTACAATTGCTAACATTCCTGTTGATAATAATATCGATTCACCAGTATAAAAAGTTACCAATTGAGAAATCCCAAAATTATGACCAACAAAAAGTAAGTCCTTTTTACTATTCAAATCTACAATGTTCTTGTGAATTGTATTGACATCTGCGAGATATAAATTCTCGCTGTAGAACACATCTTTAACTTTAAGATATTTATTTACACCTTCGGTGGTCAATTTCGTCCTCTTAGCACTTGATGATAAAATGGCTTCGACATTAAAATTGGTCAAATAATGTCCTATTTTTTCAATTTGCTTGAAGCCTTTTTTAGACAACCCTCTGTCTATATCAGACTGATTTACAGTAGGCTCAATAGATTTTCCATGACGTAAAATAAATAATCTCATAAAAATAAGGTTTTTCACCAACCCAAATATAAGAAATAACGTTTGTTAATTTAGGATCCTCGGATTCGGTTTTGGGTAATCCGCTTTGAGGTGAATAAAACTACTTATTGAAAAACACCGACTTTCCGATTATAAGGGAAGTCGGTTGTTTTTTTCTATTTTTACAAATATGGTCGATCAATCTGTAATAGATTTAAGTAAAAAAAATGACCGTAAAGCCCAAGAAAAGCTTTATGAATGGTGTTATGTTAAGCTCATGCCAATGTGTGCTAGATACCATAAGAATGAAGAAGACGCCCGACATGTTCTTAATATTAGCTTTGTAAAAATTTGTAAAAACCTAGATAAGTTGCAGTCAGGTGCCCCATTTGAAGCTTGGGCAAGACGAATAGTAAAAAATACAATTATTGACGAGTTTAGAAAAACTAAAAATTACTTACAATTAATTGAAACAAAAGAATTTGAAAGAGAACTAGAAGTAAAATCTCCGAAAGTTGAAAACTCAGTTTGGAGTAAATTGGAAACAGATATATTATTAGGCATGCTAAAAAAATTGCCAGATGTTTCCCGAAAGGTGTTTAATTTATACGTAATTGATGGGTACTCACACAAAGAAATTGGTGTGTTACTTTCAATTTCTGACGGAACCTCAAAATGGCACCTTTCAAATGCAAGGAAAAAATTACAACTAATGGTTTTGAGCCTCAGAGAAGCTGAGGACAAACGTATGTGGACAAATGGATAGTCGATTTAGAAATATTGAATCTGAAATGAGCTTTGAATTTTCTTCGGAATATTTGAAGGATGCATTTGATGCTTTAGATAACTATGATTTGGATCATACATTTATTGAAGCTGTCAAACAACAAAAAGTAAATTATACAAATGACCATTGGACTGCATTTAAAGCTAATGAGGCTGATTTAGTGCAAGATTCAACCTTCGCTGAAGCAGCAAATGAACTTCATACACCTTATCAAAAATCTTTTTGGACTGAGGCCGAACAAGCTCTTTTTAATGAAGGGCTGCAATATGAATACAAATCCCAATACTGGAAAGAAGCAGAAAGACTACTTATTAAATCAGATCGTAAATCTTTCTTTTATAGATGGGCTAGTGTTGCTTCGATTTTTATCTTGGTAGGACTAATTAGCCAATACTTTATCCCTCTTACAAATGAGATTATTCCTGAAAGGTCAGATATTCTTGCCGACGATCCTGGTTTTAACCAAGGTGAGAGAATTTCAATTCGCTCTGGTCACATCATTAATTCTAGAACAAATCTATTTGTTGATCAGTCCGTAATTGACCATTCGGCAACTGAAAACAATGGCATTAATCAAAATGACGTTGCAGAAGATGTAAGAAATGTAAATAATCTACATGAGGAATCTGAACATAACTTTTCCATTGAAACTTCAATTCCAGTAGGGAATAAAAATGTCAATACTACGTTAACGGAACAAACTAATCAGGATATTTCGTCAACCCATGGTCATCTTGATTATGAAACAATTGAAAGATCGGCTACTAGGGAGTTTGGACGACCACAAACTTATCACATTAATAAAATATTACCTAGAGAATTTAACCTTGAAGAAAACAGAAAAAAGATATTAGATATCCCAATGGAAAATACCATATTTCCAACAATTTTAAAAAACACCTATAATCTGGCGCTACATGTTCAAGCTGGCATTGGCAACCCTACCAATTCAAGTAGCGAATTTAGCAATAGAAATTCGGTAAGTGTTGAATTTAGTGTTATTCCTAAGCGATTATCTAAATTTTCATTTGGACTTATAACAGGCTTTGTAAATGAAGACCTCAAGAACCTCGAAATTAAAATCAATTCTGCTTACCACAACGAGCGAACTGGATCTGTTGACTATGCTGAGTCACAGCTAATATTTGGATCTATCATTAGGTTAAATGCAGCCTTAAAAACGGGATACAGAATTAACCATTATAATAGGATTAACTTAAGTTTTGGCTATGAAAGATACGCTACCTCTAATATTCAATTGGTGGAATATAGTGAAAATACACTTGGTGAAAATAAAACTGAATGGGGTATCAATTCTATGCTAAGACTGCACAATTTTAACTTAAGATTAGGCTACGAAAAAATGTTGACTTCTAGATTGGCCTTTACTTTTGAATCAAAATTTAGCTTGAATAATAGGATTAACTTTGAAGCTATTGAAGAGCGCTATGGAACAAATTATGCGGCAAAAGCTTTAGTCAACCTTAATGAAATAAATGACGGCAACGATATCACTGCCTTCTTCGGACTAAAATATAGTATATTCGGTTATTAATGAAACGATTACTTTTTTTACATATCATTTTTGGGCTTTCTATTATATCTTGTCGTAAAATAGAACCAACTGTAGATCATTCTCAATCTAATGATCCAGTCTATAAAGTCAATGGCACAAGAAATGGTCTCGCCATTGATTTATCTGTGAATGATACAACTGTTTTTATTAGTGACGCAATTGGATCCATGAATGGTATTCAAACTTATTCATCTGAAATAAAAAATTCGGCCAATAATGAGGCTATTAGAGTTATTTTCACACAGTCAGAGCGACCAATTCAAAGCATTGAAAACTATAACATAACTGATAAGACAATTGATTTTTTAGTCCATAAACCTAAATCTTTTAAATTTAACTTCGGAAATAACCAAACCGCTATAGATTCATTAGGGCTTGCATTTAATTCAAATTACCAATCTGGAGACTACGAATTTGAATATAATGAATATGGCATTTATAGTATTGCATGTAGTTTTATTGGTTCTAATAATTTTCACTACATTCTCAACAATGGATTTGTTAACAATGAGCTATCTGCCGATTTTACAATAACAACTGACAATGGAAATTTTCAAAACTGCACGCCTCAAACATTAGACTTTTCACATAAATGGTATATTAATGACCCTGTTTCATACGAGACAGGAAAAACCATTAACGGTTTAGTATTTGAAGATAGTCTGTACTGGATTAAACATGTCATTATAGATGAATACGGAAATTCTAGTGAACACACTAAATACTTTTTTACTGAAGGTCATGAAATTGCTTGGTACTTAACTGCCATTGAAACTGATAATAATCCTCCAATTCAAAACTATGGGAAGTTGATGGTAGAATACGATTATGATGGCGAAACGTATACTTCTGCTTATCAATCTGTCAACTTAAATGAAGATATCCAAATTACTGATATCTCGTTTTTTATTGTTGGTTCAAAGGTTGTTTCGAAATTCACAGTGAAATTTGATTGTCGCTTATCTAACTTAAGTGGAACAAAATTCATAGATTTATCTGATATTGAAGGCACATTTAAATATCAACTCTAATGAAAATAATAGTTTCATGGCTCGCCATCTGTTTTTTTACTAACACAACAAGCGCCCAAATTTCAGTTACTGCTTCAGATTTTGTTTCTGGAGAAGACACGACACTAGTCAGTGTAGTAACTGATTTTCAAAATATTGACTTTTCTACTACTGGTCCAAATACAACTTGGGATTACTCTAATGTATTAATTGATAGTCAAAGAATTGATTCATTTTTTAATATGAGCAGTGTTGGTTTCATCTATCAGCTAATTTTTAATAATTTCTTGAATCCAGATTATGAATCTTCCTATTATACCAAGGCGGATGCCTCACTTTTAGGAGGTGGTGGTGGATTACCAATTACCACAAGTGACCCAATTGCATTTGTAAAAGTATCTAACAATAAAGTTGAAAACGTTGGCGCTGGAATCAATCTAAATGGGGCTCCTTTTCCAGTTACAGCAGACACGATTGACAACATGTATATTTTGCCCATGACTTTTCAGGATAATTGGACCTCTAATTCATATTTTTATGTAGATATTAACCCACTATTTAATGCACAATATAAGCGTTATCAAAATCGCGAATCAGAAGTAGATGGTTATGGCACAGTGATTACTCCATACGGCAGCTTCGAAGCCATTAGAGTGAAATCGGTACTTAACTACAACGATTCCATTAACATTGATATTTTTGGAAATGGAGGGCAGTGGACTGCGTTACCAGCAAATCCCATTGTTGAATATACTTGGTGGGCTAAAGATCAAAAAATCCCAGTATTTGAGATCACAACTTCTCTCATTCTTGGAAATGAAACGATTACTTCTGTAGAGTTTAGAGACGACCCTATCGATTACACTAATATAACTGATAACCATGTGAACATTATCACCTTATATCCCAATCCAACAAAACAATCATTTGCTATAGAATCCAGTTCACCAATAAGTTCAGTTAAATGTTATTCAAGTAACGGTCAATTGATTTATGAATCCAATTCATTCACGACTAATGATTTAATCAATACCGAAAATTGGAATTCTGGATTCTATTATGTAAAGATATTAGTAGGAAATAAAACAATCTCCAAAAAAATTAATATTCAGTAATTATTGTAAATTTGCAGTGAAAAGCAAACCACTTTGTCGCTTCATTAAATTGAAGAGGAAAGTCTGAGCAGTAAAGAGTACCATACTTCTTAACGGGAAGGGTCTAGGTAACTAGAAACAGAAAGTGCCGCAGAAATTAAACTACCTTGATTAATTGAGGAAAAGGTGAAATGGTGGGGTAAGAGCCTACCGCTTTATTGGTGACAATAAAGGCAGGGTAAACCTTATGGACTGAAACATCATGTATACTAGGGTTTGAAGCTTACTCGGCTGATCCTAGAGGGTAGATGGATTGATTCTTGGAGTGATCCTGGAACTAGATAAATGACAAAGAATTTTATTGATTAAAATTACAGAACTCGGCTTATCGGTTTGCTTTTTCTTTTTTTATCTTTGTGCTCTATTTGAAAAAATGAGTTGAAGATTATGGCAGACATTACAAAAAACAATCAAAACAAAAAGGTTGTAGAGTTAATTAAAAAACTTGAAAGCGACGAACCTAAAGAAGTCATCACAGCCATTAATGGTTTAAAATCTCATGGTGACAAGACAAGTATTCAACCACTGATTAAATTGCATTCAACAACTGCAAACAATGCTGTTAAATCTGAAATTGAAAATTTATTAAATTCAATTAAGTCTACCAAAGTAACTGAAGAAATTATTAATTGTTTAACAGATGATACTTATAAAAAATCCCACCTAGCCATACTTAGTTCAATCTGGAATTCTAGCTTGGATTATTCTATCTATCTAGATGAAATTGTATCCGCTGCAATACAAGGTGATTTAATGGCTGCCATGGAATGTTTAACCATATTTGAAAACCTAGAAGGGGACATAACTGAAGAAAAAATTCTTAATCCTTTAATGACAGTTAACCAGTACTTAAATGATAATAATGGCAGTACAGAATCTAAATACAACCTATTATTAGAAGTTAGCCAAATCCTTCAACACCTTAACAATACGCTCTAGAAATGGCCAAAAATAAGCTCAAACATTTTGCTGATATGAAAACAATGAATTTTGTTTTCGAACCGACAATGGAGGAAATTAAACGCCAAAATTTTCCATTAAAAAATCGCTGGCATTCGAATTTTTTTAAAAACAATAATCCAATTATTGTCGAATTAGGTTGTGGCAAAGGTGAATATACTGTTGATCTTGGTACGAAATATCCTGATTACAACTACATTGGTATTGATATTAAAGGTGCAAGAATATGGTATGGTGCAAATGAGGTTAGGGAAAAAGGTTTAAAAAACGTTAGTTTTGTAAGAACAAAGATTGACTTTATCACAGAAATTTTTGGCGAAAACGAAGTAGATCAAATCTGGCTAACCTTTTCAGACCCTCAAAAGGAAAAACCTAGAAAAAGATTAACCTCAGAAGTATTCATTAACCGATACAGACAAATTTTAAAACCAAGTGGCATTATCCACCTTAAAACAGACAGTGATATTCTTTTTGAATTCACATTAGATGAAATTCAAAAGCATGGATACCATGTCTTACAACAATCATGGGACGTGTATGATAATTTACTTCCTACATTAAGTAACGAAGAGCAAGAGATACTTTCAATTAAAACCAATTATGAGAAAATATTTTCTGAAAAAGGTTTTAAAATCAAATATTGTCAATTCAAAATACATTAATTATCGACAAAAAGGCCAATTTCTATAAAGACGTATTTGAATTAGTTATGCTCATTCCTGAAGGAAGAGTTACTTCATACGGAACAATTGCAAAATACTTAGGTGCTACAAGGTCAAGTAGATTAGTGGGTTGGGCCATGAATTTGTCTCATACACATGACCAATATATACCTGCTCACCGTGTGGTTAACAGACAAGGACTGTTAACTGGTAAAATGCATTTCCCTACTCCAACAACAATGGAAGAGCTTTTAAATGCTGAAGGTGTTATAGTTATTAATGACCAAGTTCAAAATTTTGATAAAATATTTTGGGACCCTTTTATTGAGTTAGGTTAAATTTTAATTCTAATCCGAATTAAAGTACCCATAGGTTGACCGTCTTTATCCATCAAATCAACTATATCAAATCCTGAATCGATATTATCAGAATTCAAGCTTGCTAACCTTTCTTGAGTCACTTGTAAAGCAGTAGATTTATGATAATTTTCTTGCTGAGCAGTATGGGATCGAGCGTATTCTCTTCCACTGCCATTATCTTCTATTTCACAAACTAGGATATGTTCTCCTTTCAAACTAAATGTCAATTTGATTATCCCATCATGAGAAATATTCTTAAAACCATGAATAATGGCATTTTCTATGAATGGCTGGATCATTAAGGGCGGTAAAATAGGTTCGTTTGTATCAATGGAATCATCTACTTCAATGATTAATTCAAATTGAGTATTTGTGGTCAATTTTTCTAATTGCACATAATTTTGAATGGTTTCTAATTCATCATCAATTGAAATCAATTTTTCACGCGAATTTTCCAAAACTTGTCGCATTAATTTTGAAAATTTAGCCAAAGCATATCTTGCCTTTCCTGAGTCATTTAAAATAATCAAATTGTGAATCGAATTCAACACATTGAAAATAAAATGAGGGTTCATTTGTAAACGAAGTGCTTTTTGTTCCAATTCTAAAATTGACTTTTCAATTTCAATTTTATCAATAATTGCTTTATTTTTTCTGCGAACTCTTCTGATTAATAAAAGTACTATTATTATAAAAAACAGGCTAATTATTGAGATATAGAAAGCTTTAAACCATGTTTTATCCCAATATGGAGCTTCAATGACAAAATTGAAAGCTACTGGAGTAGCTGTCCAATCATCATCTATTGAAGCTTTGACTAAAAAAGTATATTCGCCAGGTTTTAAGTTTGAATAAGTTGCAATATTATTATCTAGTGGTGGCCCCCAAATATCATCTTCACCAATCAGTTTCCAGCGGAATTTTATTTTATTTTGATAAGTAAAATGTAAAGCTTTTATCTTAAACCCAATATGGTTTGATGAATGAGGCAAAATTATTTTATTACCTTTCAAAAAATCTTGACTATAGTCTGTTTCTGAGATCGATTGATAAAAAATTTGTACATCCTCAAGGAAAAAATAGGGTGGAGAATTTTGTAGCGTGTCCTGCGTATTACCTTTGTTAAATAAGAACAAGCCATCTGTGGTTCCAAACCATAAATTACCTAAATTGTCTCTACTTGAAGCATTAATATTAGTCTCAACTCCTTCAAAACCTTCCTCATAGCCATAATGAACGACCTTTTCATTTTTTGTGTTTAGTTTTGTTAATCCTTTTTCTGTACCGATCCATAGCAAAGGGTAATCAGGGGTCAATTGATAAATATTAGGAGACGCCAAACCTTTTGTTTGATCATACCAGGTTTTTTCATAGCCACTTTCAGTAAGTTTTAGTTTTAGAACCCCTCTCTCAAGACTACCACACCATAACACAGAATCAAAATCTACAATATTTCTAAAATGGGTATTCGATTCAAGGTAATGTAATTCATTGTTTTTAAGATAGCCTATGCCATGTTCTGAAGCGAAATATAATTTCCTTTGTTTATTATTCCATTTAAGATCATTAAATCGTCCCTTCAGTTCATCCGACTTTAACCTTTTAAAATTGACAACTCCATTTAAGTCATCAGCAATTTCTGCTGTATAAATTCCGTTAGCTGTACCTAAATAAACACGGTTTTTTCTTGTGTCTTCAGAAAAAGACTTAACCCAATTATTATGAAGTCCATTTGTATTACTAAACTGAAATACAGTGTCTTTATTAAGTGAATTAATAATAACACCTACACCACTCCCTTCAGTTCCAAACCAAATATTCTGTTTAGAATCCTGAAAAACAGCCTTTGTTTTGACCGATTCAAACCCATATTCTTCATCAAATAAAACAGTAGATGAGTCACTAATTCTAATTACCCCTAATCCTTGAGTAGCCACCCACAAATTTTGATCAATATCCTTTAATACTGCATAAATATAATTGCTATTCAGACCATTAGATTTATTATACTCAAGAAAGGCTGAATTGTTAAATACGGAAACACCTCCGCCACTTGTCCCAATCCATTTATTTCCCCAGGCATCTTGTTGAACATGCTTGACATTATTATTAGACAAGCCATTAGCGACTGTTAAGTTGTTTAACGTTTGTGTATTGCGGTTAAAAACATAAATACCATTATTCATTGTGGCAATCCAAATTTCCTGATCAGTTTTAAGAATATCTAGAACAATGGTTGTTTTTAAAGACTCAAATACTTTGGGCAAAGAAATCCCACTTTGCTTATCGTAAAACCTTAAACCATTGCCATATGTTGCTATTAACCACCCTGAATCATATAACATCACTTTTGTCACATAATCTACTTTAAGGCCTCTCGCCCGATTAATTTTATTTATTGGATTTTGATGCTGGATAATACCATTATTTGTGCATAACCAAAGTTGTGACTCAACATCAATAAAAAAAGATAAAATCTGAGCAGATTTGAAACGGACATCAGGCTCAATTTTATCCTTAGCTAGGTAGTACAATCCTTGATCTGTGCCTATCCAAATTTTATTCTGAAAAATCATGATATCATTAACTATAACTGAGCTAGTATCAAACTTATAACTGCGTACAATCTGTTTATTAGATCCGGCTACCGAAACGCCACCTTTACATCCAATATAAATTTCATTTCCAATAGTTTCAAAACAGTATACACGATTTGAAACTAGACTATCTTGTTTCGTTAAATAATTAATGTTTTGTCCATCATAGATTGCTATCCCACCTCCTTGAGTACCAATCCAAGCCATGTTTTGATAATCAAAACAAATTGCATATGCCTGAGATTGCGGCAACCCATTTTTATTATTCAGGTACTGAAAATTATAAACCTGACCTGAGGCATAAAAAGTAGTTAATAGAATTATTAAGCAAAGGCACCTTAGACTAGACATTCCACTAAAATAAGCATTTTCTATTTATAGATTAATACAGAGCAATATGCCTGAATACCTTGACCTTCCCCGATATATCCCATTTTTTCACCCCTCGTTGCTTTAACAGATACTGCATCAGTTTGAACTTCCAAGATTTCGGCAATAATTTGCTGCATCTCTGGAATATGTGGATTTACTTGAGGTTTTTCTAAAAGTACTGTTGCATCAAGATTGCCTATCTTATACCCTTTTGACTTAACTAATTTATAAGATTCACTTAATAAAATTTTGCTGTCAATGCCTTTATATGTAGGATCTTTATCTGAAAAATGGAATCCAATATCGCGTAAATTTGCAGCTCCTAAAATGGCATCACAAATTGCATGTAGCAGTACATCTGCATCTGAATGTCCAACCGCACCAAAATCTGAAGGTAGCTTAACTCCTCCAATAAACAAATCGTATCCTGGTCTCAGTTGATGAATGTCAACTCCGAAACCTGTTCTAATATTCATTATTATTTTGATTTAGTTTTGAACGTCAGCTCCTGAACTAGCATTATTATCTCCAAATCGGAAACTTAATGAGAATCTAATTGTGTTAGCTAATGGATTATTTTGAGTTACAGAAACCAAATATGACAAATCAAGCCCAAAGGAGTATGCCTTCAATCCTGCGCCAAAAGTCACATATTTCCGATTACCTTTAGAGGCACTTTCGTGAAAGTACCCAGCTCTAAAAGCTAAAATATCACTGTACCAGTATTCAATTCCACCACCAAAATTAATTTCTCTTAATTCTTCCGCAAAACGACTTCCCTTTTCAACTTGATACTCACCGTTTTCATCTTTATAGTATAAACCTGGCGCATCATAAAAAGACTGTAAAACACCTGAAACAAATCCAACTTCGTTATTCTTTCCTGAAATAATCTCAGAAGGATTATCTGGATTTCTGAACGGTAAAGTTGGCACCAATAGTTTATTAAAATCAATTGTACCAGTTAGTGAATTATATTGATCAAAGTTTATTTTTAGAGCACTTCCTAATTTTAAATTAGTTGGCAAAAAATCTCTTTGATTCTCATCTGTATAGGTCATCTTATTACCAATATTTGCAATACTCGCTCCAAAAGACAATACCGAATTATAACTTCCAAGATCAATTTCTGGGTTAAAATATGAAAATGATAAATCTGTTGCACCAGCAAGCCCTGCTTTAGAAACATTTGAACCATTCGTAATTCCACCTGTTAAGTTTGAATAAATAAATTTCCCATTAATCCCAACACTAGTATAATCAGATAGTTTTAATGCATATCCTCCCAAAACTTCATATTCGTTAGGATTGAATTCAGAAATCGGCGTTCCAGTAATACTTGTAAATGAAATATTCCCAAGAGAAAAATACCTTAATGACCCACCAATAACGTGACGATCACTCAATTTTTTATATCCAGACAAGTATGACAGTTTAATATCGTCAACTAGACCTCTCAACCATGGAGAGTATGAAGCGGATACTTCGGCAGTTTGCTTTGAAAATATTAATTTGGATGTATTCCAGTTTAAAGAATTAGCATCAGGGCTTGTCGCTACGCCAGCATCTCCCATTCCTGCAGCTCTGGAATCAGGTGCAATAATCAAAAATGGCACAGCAGTAGTAATGGTATTTAATTGAACCTGATTAGTAGTGCTTGAAGGCTGTTGAGAAAAACCTGTTTGGGTAAAAAACAGAATGCTCAAGGTTAATAAAAAGTATGTTTTCATGTTTTGGTTAAAGTATCACTGCACAAATATACGTAAAATTGATTTTTTTATTGTGTCAAGCTTACAAAATTACAAGTTTTTCAAGTTTTTCGGCTTTTTCACCATTTTCCATCTCGATAGATAAACGGTAAATATAGACCCCTCTGGCCAGTTTATCACCGAAATCATCCCTTGCATCCCAAGCTATACCGCTAGTTCGATAAGAAGTTGTGTTGACATTTTCAATAATCGTTTTCACTAATTTTCCAGAAATAGTAAAAATTTCGATTCTAGTATCTAAATTACTACAAACTTGATTATGTTCGAAGAAAAATTCCGTTCTCGTTGTAAAAGGGTTCGGATAATTCAAAAGATGGCTAATTGCAATTTCTTCTTTTGCTTTAACCTCAAAGTTTAGGGTCAATTCAGACGAATTATTATTGACATCCCACACTTTAAATGTTGCAGTGTGTTGACCTTCTTCAAGGTTAAGTAGTTGATAGTTTACCTCCCCACTTTGATAAGTATCTAAATCAGCTTCATAATAATTATTCAAAAGAATTGGCGAGGCAGTTTCTCCGTCAATAATTAACGTAATATCGTGTCCAATACCATTGCCAGTTGTATTAATGCCATTGTCATCTTTCACTTTTGCTATAAAAATTGGGTTTTCATCAGTAATTCCTCCATTTACGAAATTCAAATCATTCATATACAAATCAATCTCAGGACCAATATCATCTTGAATACCATTGGGATCAACTCCTCCGATTACTATTACAGTATCATATCCTACCTTTTGAACTTGACCATTTTCCGCGTAATAGCTTAGCTTTCCCTTCCCATAGTCATAATTGATATCCTTTGGCACAACAAAACTAAATGAAAACTTACCATTGGTAACCGTTGATTTTCCTTTATATAAAATACTACTTCGGTCCTCAAAATTTATTGCCGGAGATTCAGAATCTTGGCTCAAGGTAACTCGAGAAATAGCCTTGTCATAAACAGTTGGATAAGCTATACCATTAAACCCGGTCATCACAACTCCATTAGCATCTGTAACATTAGATTCAATTGTAATTTTACTTAGTGCTTTCAAGGTATCAACAGGTTGGTTAATATTTATCCCATTTAATGTTTTTGATATAATTCCAGGAGAGGGTTTACCCATTTTTAATCCTGGATCACCCAACAGGGTAAAATTTCTAAAATTATTATCAGAACCCGCTGTTAAATTTTTAGAACGACGAATAATTTCACCAAAACTTAAAGACTGGTTATTTTCCTCAAGATAAAGCACACTATATAAATTTCGCACCAAAAGACTATTTGTTGTGATATAAACTAACCTTGTTGTCGTAAGCAAGCCAATTGCTCCACCATATGGCAGGGTTAGCATCAGTTCACCAGCTGATACTCTTTCAGGATCGTCAAATCGACTAAATTCACATGTGGCTGAAACAAACAACGGTAGCTTGTTGATATTGGTCCAAGATTTCATCATTGGTATGGACAAAATTCGTTCAGCGGCTAAACCGGTTTCACCACCATGTCCAACGTAATTAGCGACTAATGCTCCAGAATTGATTAATTGGTTAATTGCATTTTCTACCTCTGGATACCTTTGCCCCGAAGATGTTGCCTCTTGTTGAAATGCATCCAAGTATACTTTAACGATATTCATTTCTTGAAACTTAGTGTTCAATGTGTCGCTTAAATCCTCACAATCAAAAACAAATTCTCCATTGTTTTCATCATCTGCAATCAATAAACTTCGGGTTCTCCAATCTCCAAGCGTACTGGCATACCCATTTGCGTCACATGCAACACCACTCGTGTTACTATATAGTGTTGATCCATAATTCATATAATGTTCAATTTTATCAACAACGCCTTTGGCTTCATCTGGGGTATGAACTGGAAATCTTCCAACTCCAATATCAATCAAATCATAAGGATTCATGGCCTCATCATCATCTAAAATACCAAAAAAATCATCAGATGTAAAAGAACTAATTAGTGTAATTGATCCATTGTCATTTGATGGTCCTGGATTCTGATAGGTTGGCAGTAAATTGGTCGAGACCTCTTCATACACTCTATTGAAAGCATCATATGAACCATCACCGAATAATAACAAAGACTGTAAAGCCAAATCAGGATTATTCTGCCCTCTTTCGTAAAACATTTTTGCAATCCATCTTACAGCTACTGGATCTGCTAATCCGCTGGAGAATTCATTGTAGACATCTTGAATATCAACAACGTGAACAGATAGGCCTTGATTTCTGTGAAGATCAGCTAAACGATTAGCTTGATCAGTTAACGAGGAATGTTTAATGATCAAATAATCAACATTAGAAAGCGAATGTAGGTTTTGGTTCTTAACTTTTCCAATAAAAATAGGTTCAAGAGCCTGATTGTTTGTAAATACGGTAAACGTTCTTAAACTATCAGTATTCTGTTTAAAAATTAAATTTCCACCAGAATTTGAAGTATTGACCAATTTAGCGTTTGTTGCATCAGTTACATCCCATACCTGAGTTGAAGCTAATGAATTAATAATTGAAAATTCTGTTGTGTTTCCGTTCCCAACAGAATTCCAATCTCTTACTCTAATCTGTTCAACTGAATTTGTGATGTAGCGTCTATAGTTTAATTGTAAATAATCTAACCAGCCAACAGTGGCAGGATTAGATTTTTGAAATTCTAAGTCGACTCCTGCAATCGAACTTGAAATATTAAAACTAAATTCATCAAAATTCCTTACACCCTTTGTATAAGCACCTGAGAGCAAACTGCCATCAACATTCCCTAAAAATGAGCCATTTACGGAAACTTTAAAGTTTCGAGATCCTGATGGCGCATTAACTACCACACCTGCTTTCAATTTTACTGGAACGCTTGTAACCACATTTGTTGCAGGTAATGAAAAACTTTGTTCCGTTGTAATATCAAATTCTTCTCCTACCCAAATATCTCCTGATTTAAGTAGATTTACAAAGTCTTTTTCATAAAAAGAAACCTCATTGAATGAATTTGTATTATGAGTTGTTGTAGCAGAGGCATCCGCAATAGTTTGAATTCGTTTAGGCGCTTCTGACGCATCTATATTTAAATAATAATACGTTAAAGAATCGTAGCTATTTAACTGATAATTAAATCCTTCACTAACAATATTAGTTTCTACCATTGGACCAGTTGCATAAAATATAATATAATCTGCATCATTAAATGTGTTGTCGTTTTCGCCCTGAATAAATATTGAATTCTTGACTAAATCATCAGGTCTACTAATTGAGTTAACGATAGGTAATTCAGAAATATGATTGCCGTAAATATTAATGTGTTTAGGGTTAAGATTATCTACAGAGATGCCCAAATTTTCTAAGAAATTTTTATCAATTTTGTACATTCCAGATTGAGGTACACCAATTTTATACCATTCTCCCTTTCTTAAAACTGACTCATCAGCAAAGATGTGCTCTCTATCATTCTCACCTAAATTATTGTTATAATTAACCTTAAGCTTAATTTTGCTAACTTTTGCAATCTTTCCATTTAAATCAACTAAGGGATCAAAAGAGGCTACCATAAAGTGCTCAAATCGAGCTTTTTTGAACGCTATGTTGAGATTAACAGATTCAGAATATTGTATTCCTGAAAAAAGGCTATTTAAAGGGGTTTGTTCATAATCAATTGAAATAACCTCGTAATTGAAATTCTTGTTTCCTCTAAGATTTAAATTAACTAATTGACTAGCATAAATTTCTTTTGATTCTTTATTGTATTCACATTGTGTGCATATCCCTTTATCAGCCCCCCAATTGACATTTATTTCTATTGTTTTAGATTGTGCGTTAAGCCCAAAAAAAGTAAAAAAAATTAGAGCAATTGATAAATAGTGTTTGACCCTGAAATTCATTTTCATTAATAAAGTGTTTGATATATTTTAAAAAACGGACAAAATTAATTATTATTGCACCTTTGTACTGTACAAAAATAATAAATTGTAACCAAGTGAAATGGTATGCGTAATACAAATGTAAATTTTAAACAAAAATGAAATTCAAACTAGTGGTTTTGATTTGTTGCGTGTGTACTGTCCTTTTTACAGAAAATGTAAGTTATGGACAAGATCCTGAATTTACTCAATTTTACGCAAACCCAATTTACCTCAACCCAGCATTGGCAGGAGCTGATAATTGCCCTAGATTTGCAATGAATCATAGAAATCAATGGCCATCACTTACTGGAGCTTATGTAACCAATAGTTTTTCATATGATCAATATGTTAGTTCAATTAATGGTGGTATTGCTGTAATGGTTACAAATGATATGGCTGGTAATAATACGCTGAATTGGTCAACTTTGAATGTAGCCTACTCATATCATTGGAAGTTGACAAGAAAGTTTTCATTTTTAATGGGTATGCAAGCAACTTGGAATCAAAAATTTGTTGACTGGAATAAATTGACTTTTGGAGATCAGATTGACCCGAGAAGAGGTTTTGTTTATAAAACTGGTGATGTCCAGCGAGGAAAAATTCTAAGTAATAGTTGGGGAACCAAAGGTTTTTTTGACGTTTCAGCTGGATTAGTTGGATATTCTAAAAATTTTTATTTTGGATTTGCAGCAAAACATTTAAACAGACCTCAAGAATCACTGATTTTAGGAAATGCAAGAATGCCAATGAGACTAACTGGTCATGCTGGAACGAAAATCAACATTATGAAACGGTCTCAGTTTGACTATTTAGCATCAATTTCACCAAATGTATTATATACCTACCAAGATGGTTTTATGCAATTAAACTTAGGTTTGTATTATCAATATTCAATTTTTACACTTGGAGCATGGTGGCGTGAAGGAGACGCATTCATTATTACTGGTGGAATAGAAATGGATAGATTTAATTTTGGTTATAGTTATGATATTACGACATCTAGCTTAACTAATGCAAGTGGAGGCTCACATGAACTTTCGTTAGTTTATGTCATAAGCTGTAAGAGTAAACCAAAAAGATTTAGGACCATATCATGTCCATCTTTTTGATTATGTTTGTAACGTTTAAATGAATTTGTATTATACAGTTTGTTACGACTGTATAATTAAATATAATAGTATGAAAAAGTATAACATTTTATTAGTAATTGTAATGGTATTGGGAGTTATTGCTTGTACCAATGAAAGGTCAAATACAACTGGATGGAAACTTAATGACTCCAAGTCAGGTGGTTTTCAAAAAGTACCTTACGTTGATCAAGAAACTGGTCCAGGGTTAATTTTGGTTGAGGGTGGAACTTTTACTATGGGTCGCTCTGAACAAGATGTTACTTATGAATGGAACAATACACCAAGAAGAGTTTCCGTATCTTCTTTTTATTTAGATCAGTTTGAAGTTACAAATTTCAACTGGCTTGAATATTTATATTGGATAAGAAGAACCTATGAAGAATACCCAATGATTTATAAAAATGCGTTGCCAGATACCAACTGCTGGAGATCTCCATTGGGTTACAATGAACCATATGTAGAATATTACTTGAGACATCCTGCTTATGCTAATTATCCAGTAGTTGGTGTGTCGTGGAATCAAGCCAATGATTTTTGTAAATGGCGTACAGATAGAGTAAATGAGTACATTTTGATAAGAGAAGGTATTTTGTTTTCTAACCCAGATCAAGCCGGAGAGCCTTTTACTACAGATGCTTACCTGTCTAGTCAATACGATCCAGGTGAAGGTAAAATGCGAAAAGTCGTTGATTTAGACCCTGATCAAGGGTGGTCGGGTAGAAAAAAGGACTTGGGTAAACGAATCTTAAGAATGGAAGATGGTATTCTATTACCCCGTTATAGACTGCCAACTGAAGCTGAGTGGGAATTTGCCTACTACGGTTTAATTGGCTCAATGACTAACCCTGAAGATCCAGGTGTTATTGAAAACAAAAGGACATATCCTTGGACTGGACACTGGGTTAGACAAGATGACGCTGAATTTCAAGGTGATATTAGAGCTAACTTTATAAGAGGAAGAGGTGATTATATGGGAGCTGCTGGTGCATTAAATGATGCCGGTGATGTTACTGTACCTGTTGATTCCTACTGGCCAAATGATTATGGTTTATATCACATGGCAGGTAATGTATCTGAATGGGTTATGGACGTTTATAGACCTTTATCAAGTGAAGACTTTGATGGATTCAGACCGTTTAGAGGTAATGTATTTAAAACTAAAGTACTTGGTAACGATGGAGTAATTGTTGAAAAGAATATGCAAGTACTTTATGATGTTCATGGCTTGAAAGAATTCTTACATGAATTTGAACGTATTCGTTTCCAAAGAGTTTCTGCTCAAGACTACATGCCTTTGGCTGATGACTCTACTATGAACAAAGGTACAAGGATGTATTATAAGTCGAAAAATGATATTGCATACAATTCTGGTAAACCTTCAACTGTTTTCTTATCGTCGGGTGGAAAAGACTCTCTTGGAGAATTTAAATCAGGAATGTATGAACAAGAAGTTTTAATTTTGAAAGAACTTAATAATATTATTGACAGAGCAATTGTTAAGCAAAATGAGCAATTTATTATTGAAGCTTCAGAAATTGTTCAAACTGAGGTATTTGATGGTATTTTTGAGGGTGTATCTGATAATCCTAATTTAAACCTAATTAGAGCAGATGAATTAGGAAATGAATATCCTATAGATGTTATTCCAATGTTACGAAAAGGAATGTCTGATTATATCATAAATACACCAGGTAGACTAAAATGGAGAGAGGTTACGGCAGAAGAAAACATTAATAGACGAAACTACCAGAATGCAGATTATAAAGATTATCGTGATGGTGACTTCCAATCTTCAATTTCATATAGCTCTAAAGATAAAATGAAAGTTGATATCAATAATGGTGTTAGAGATCAAGATTTAATCATGTATCAAAATAAACATGAGCAGTTCGATCTTAAAGGAAATAATCTTAAACCTAATAATAGAACTAGTTGGCCAACAACGTTAATATCTGATAATTCAAGAGTTTATAAAGGTGGTTCATGGAATGATAGAGCATTTTGGATTGCTGGTGGCAATAGAAGGTTCTTGGATGAGGATCTGTCAACATCAATGATTGGATTTAGATGTGCTATGGACAGAGTTGGAAGTCCTAAGGGACTCGGAAAATATAAATAAATAACATTTAATTTATTTAAAAAAAGCTGCCTCATTGAGGTGGCTTTTTTTGTGCCTTCTTTAGACCTCCTCCCTGTAACCTTTTTGTAAAGTTGTACTATTTAACAAAGCACTTATGAAAAGCTATCATATCCTACTGACATTTTGTATATCTGCACTATTTTTTTCTTGCCAAGAACAAAGGTCTAATATCACTAACTGGAAATTTAACGATCCTAAATCAAATGGTTTTCAAAAGATACCATACGTTGACCAAGAGACTGGTCCGGGCTTAGTTTTAGTAGAAGGAGGAGCCTTTACAATGGGGCGTTCAGAACAGGACGTTACTTATGAGTGGAATAATACGCCAAGACGAGTTAGCGTTTCATCATTTTATATCGATCAATACGAGGTGACGAATTTTAATTGGCTTGAGTATTTATATTGGGTCAAAAGAACATATAATGAATACCCAATGATCTATAAAAATGCGCTGCCAGACACAAACTGTTGGCGTTCACCATTGAGTTATAATGAACCATATGTAGAATATTACCTGAGACATCCTGCTTACGCTAATTATCCTGTTGTTGGAATATCTTGGAATCAGGTCAACGATTTTTGTAAATGGAGAACAGACCGCGTAAATGAATATATTTTAATTCGTGAAGGAGTTTTAACATCAAACCTCGATCAGCAAGGTGAACCATTTACCACGGATGTTTATTTGTCTGGTCAATATGATTCTGGAGAAGGAAAAATTAGACATGTGGTTGATTATAATCCAGCACCTGGAGGAGGAACAGGCCGAAAGGATCTAGGACAACGAATTTTAAATATGCAAGATGGCGTTCTATTACCTCGCTACCGTTTACCAACAGAAGCCGAATGGGAATTTGCTTATTATGGATTAATTGGTTCAATGACAAACCCAGAGGATCCAGGTGTTATAGAAAATAAAAGAACTTACCCATGGACGGGGCATTGGGTAAGACTTGATGATGAAAAACATCAAGGTCAAATTAGAGCCAATTTTATTAGAGGCAGAGGTGACTATATGGGAGTGGCAGGTGCCTTAAATGATGCCGGAGACATCACCGTTCCAGTGGATTCTTACTGGCCAAATGATTATGGATTATATAATATGGCAGGAAATGTTTCTGAATGGGTTATGGATGTTTATAGACCATTATCAAGTGAAGACTTTGATGATTTTAGACCTTTTCGAGGTAATGTCTTCAGTACTAAAGTTCTTGGTAATGATGGCGTAATTGACGATAAAAGTATGCAAGTACTTTATGATGTACATGGTTTAAAAGAATACTTACATGAATTCGAGCGAGTAAGGTTTCAAAGAATTTTATGTCAAGATTATGCACCTCAAAGAGGAAATCCAAATCTTGATCCTGGATTAAGAGGGCAAATGCAATCAAAACATGATCATGGAAACAACCATTATGGGCCTGGCAGTATATTCATTTCTTCAGGTGGACTAGATAGTACAGGAAAATTTCTTTCTGGAATGTATGAGCAAGACATTTTACTCCTTGAGGAATTGAATAGAATCATTGACAAAGCAATTCTTAAACAAAATGAACAATTTATTATAGAAGCATCTGAAATTATTCAAACTGAGATTTTTGATGGTCTTTTTGAAGGAATTTCAACCAATCCCAATCTTAAATTGATTAGACAAGATGAATTAGGCAATGAATATCCAATAAAAATCATCCCTATGTTGCGCAAAGGTATGTCAGACTATATTATCAATACACCAGGAAGGTTAAAGTGGAGACCGGTTACTGTTGAAGAAAATATCAATAGAAGAAATTACCAAAATGCTGATTATAAAAATTATCGTGATGGTGATTTTCAATCTTCAATTTATTATAATGATAAAGATGGATTAAAAAAAGAGATTAATAATGGAGTTAGAGATGGTAACCTAATCATGTATCAAAATAAACATGAACAATTTAATTTAAAAGGAGAAGCAATTAAACCAAACAATAGAACCAGCTGGCCAACAACATTGATTTCTGACAAATCTAGAGTTTATAAAGGGGGGGCATGGAACGATAGAGCATTTTGGATTGCAGGAGGTAATCGTCGTTTTCTTGATGAAGATCAATCAACTTCTACTATAGGTTTTAGATGTGCCATGGATAGATTAGGTAGCCCAAAAGGCTTAGGAAATTCAAAAAGGTAATTTTCAAAACCATTTTGCATTAGAAAAACAGTTTTTTATTTATTTTTTGAACTTAAGTGGGTTTAATGTGTAGTCAAGAAAAAAAATCATGAAGCATATATTATTACTTATCGGATTATTGAACTTTACCGCATTCGCAGAAACAGAAAAGACTATTCGCTCCTCTATCAAATCAGTCACAGTTTATCAACAAGGTGCCCAAATAAACCGAAAGGCTTACTACTCTATTTCAAGTGGTGTTACGAACTTAATCATTAAAGGTATCAGCACTAGAATAGACCCTAAGAGTATTCAAGTTAATGGCACAGGAAGTATTGTTATTCTCGATTCAAAATACAATGTGAAATACCCAGAGCCTATTAATTCTCCAGGACAAACTAAGAACCCAAAATTAGAAAGAGAATTGAAGTTGCTGAACGATTCTTTATTTAATATCGGATTTGAATTGACCTCTATCAATAATAAAATTGATGTTTTAAATCAACAGAAATCTATTCTCAAAAATAATGGTACTATTAAGGGTGAAGGAAAAGTAAATGACTCAATTCCATTGCTACAGGAAGCTTTATTGTTCTATGCTGCTCAAATGAATGACATTAATCAACAAATACTAAAATATAGTCGTCAGCAATTATTAACAAATCAAAAGAAATCACGAATTCAAAACCGAATTGCAGAAATTAAGAACTATAACCATCAAACTGGGCAACTCAACCAGCCAAAAGAACAACCTGAACACCAAATAATTGTGACTGTTTCTTCCAAGGAAGGAACTTCTGGTAATTTAATCATTTCGTACATGGTTCATAATGCTGGTTGGGTGCCTCTTTATGATATCAGAAGTAATTCTTCAAAGAACACAATTGATTTAACTTATAAGGCTCATGTTTATCAAAACACAGGAATTGACTGGACTAGAACAAAATTAAAACTCTCTACTAATAACCCTTATGCTAATAAAACTAAACCGACACTATCTCCATTTTATGTCAATTATTATAATGGAGTATATCGAGAAGGTAAACAAAAATTAACACTTGCACCAAAAAAGATTATGGATTCTTATGGCAGTCCTGTGCCAACAGAAAACATAGCCGACTTTGACTCCGTTAAAGATGAAGAGATTTTAGAAGTCAATGCAGATTTTGCATATAACCATACTCAAATTATAGAACAATTAATAGATGTAGAATATGCAATTGACCTCCCCTATTCTATTGCTTCAAACAATCAAAAACATATGGTTTTAGTTCGTCAAGAATCACTAAATACAAATTATGAATTTTATAGCGTACCTAAACTAGACCTTTCAACGTTTTTAATTGCTGAAATATCGGATCTTGATGAATTAAACTTAATTTCAGGAAATGCTAATATATTTCATGATGGCACGTACCTAGGTGAAACTTTTGTAAATACTTCCACAATGAGTGATACCTTATTATTAAGTTTAGGTAAGGAAAATAAAGTTCAAATAAAGCATATATTACTAAAAAACGACTGTAAAACTAAAGTAATAGGTGATAAAACGATTAAGACTTTTGCTTACTTAATAGAAGTTAAAAACCATAAATCTTCCACTATAAATGTCACTATAAGTGATCAAATACCCATTACGCAAAACAGTGAAATTGAAATTGAAGTAGAAGAACTCAGCAAAGGAAAACTCAATGAAATTACTGGACTAATTGATTGGGATTTAAAACTAAAGCCTAAAGAAACTAAAAAGATAAAACTAGTTTACACTGTTAGTCATTCTAAGAACAGGCAAGTCAATCTAGTCCAATATTAAAAGAAACATTTAAGAGTTCTCTTTCTTAACATTATCAAAGAAAGAGAACTTTTTGCTTTGCTCAATTTCATCCATTATAGTAGCCATCATTTGATCGATATTCATGTTGGTATCAAAATTAATAGGTGGCTTTATTTTCATTTTAAGGGTACTGTATCTTTTTTTTCGCTTTAATCCTTTTTTATCAAATGATCTTCTAAAACCGTCAATAACAATAGGCACCACTACTGGATTATGTTTTTTAATCAAAAATGCAGTTCCTATCCTACCCTTAACAAACGGTGTTGTTGTCCCTTGTGGAAAGGTGATTACCCAACCATCCTTGATTGCCAAATCAATATTTTCGACCTCTTTCCTATCCACAGCTCGTCTTACATTCTCTCCATTTGCTCTCCAACTTCTATTAATTGTAACAGCACCAGACAAAGCCAGTAATTTTGGAAGAAAACCAGCTTTCATAGTTTCTTCAGCGGCTACATAATAAATGTTGTCTTTTGGAAATAAATAACCCGGATATTTAATTTGATTTGGTTTACCATTTAAGGCAGAATGAAAGACATGAAGGAAAAAAGCAACATCAGCAAAATAGGTTTGATGATTTGAGACGAAGAGCACATTTTTTTCAGGCAAATCTTTAAGTATTTCCGCGCCTGAAATTTCAGTTCTGTACATCCAGTTGAAGCGTGGATATACCACAGTTCCAAATAATCTTATGATATTCTTTTTAACAATGATATATTGCCCTAAGGCATTCTTCTTAAAAAATTTCATAATTATTTGAATTGCTTCATCACTCGATCTAGATCCCGCTTAACATCTTTGGTTTTTAAATCTTCTCGTTTATCATGTAATTTCTTTCCTTTGGCTAAATGAATATTTATCTTAGCTAAGTTTTTATCACTAATAAACAGTTTAGATGGCACTATAGTCAGACCCTTATCCTTTAACTTTTTTTCTAGTTTTCTTATTTCAAGACGATTTAATAGCAATTTTCGGTCTCTACGAGGGTTATGATTATAGTAAGAGCCATTCTCATATTCAGGGATATACATATTTCTTAAGAAACATTCTCCTTTATCAATTATACAATATGCCTCAACAATACTTCCTTTCCCATTTCTAATTGACTTTATTTCAGTGCCTGTTAAGACAATACCCGCTGTAAAATCATCTAGAAATTCATATAAGTACCTTGATTTTTTATTTTTGATCTCAATCTTACCCATAATTACAATACAAATTTAATTTTTTAATGGATTCACTAATACAATCCTCACAATTAAATGTCATGGTTAAAAAAATGAGCTAAATTAAAAGTGCAAACCTTTTGCGTATTCTTTTCAGATAGACTCTGTTTTTTATAAAAAATATGTATTTTTGAGATCATGGAAAACACCTTGGATTTAGAGTATAACACACAGCGGGAGAAAATGATGATTCCAGAGTATGGGAGAAATGTGCAAAAAATGATTGATTTCGCGATTACTCTTGAAGATAGAGAAGAACGCAACAAGGTTGCCAAAGCCATCATTAACGTAATGGGAGAGTTGAAAAAGCACTTGCGAGATGATGAGGATTACGCCCATAAATTATGGACACACTTGTTTATAATTTCTGACTTCAAATTAGATGTTGACTCCCCCTACCCAATACCAAGCCGCGAAGTTCTAGCTGAAAAACCGAATACAGTTGCCTATCCGCAAAGTAAAATTCAGTTTGGTCATTATGGTAAAAAAGTAGAAGAAATGATTGAAAAGGCTGTTGCTATGCCTGAAGGAGAAGAACGCAATGCTTTAGTAAAAATCATTGCCCAGCTGATGAAAAGATTCCATTTGATGTATAATACAAACTCTATAGATGATGCGATAATATCTCAACATTTAAAACGAATTTCTAAAGGATTAATCGTATTGGAAGATTTGAGTTTTTTAAATGCTACAAAAGACATTTTAAGGGATTATGACATTAATCAAAAGAAGAACACAAACAATAAAAATCGAAAGCACAAAAACAAAAATAATAACCGAAATAGAAAAAGATATTAAATAATTATGGGCACTTTTGAAATTCATGGAGGCAATTCTTTAAAGGGGGAATTGGTTCCTCAAGGCGCTAAAAACGAAGCTTTACAAGTTTTATGTGCTGTGTTATTAACCGGGGAAAAAGTCACCATAAGTAATTTACCAGACATTATAGATGTCAATAAACTGATCAATTTGCTTCAAGTTATGGGAGTCAAAATTGAAAAAGTGGAAAAAGGAACTTATCTATTTAAAGCTTCAGATCTTGACCTAGATTACCTTGAAACTGAAGATTTTGCAAAACGTGCCTCAAGTTTAAGAGGTTCAATTATGATTGTAGGCCCCTTACTTGCGAGATTTGGAAAGGGCTTGATTCCTAAGCCAGGTGGAGATAAAATTGGTCGCCGGAGGTTAGATACCCATTTTGAAGGTTTTGCCAAATTAGGTGCAAAATTCGATTATAATCCCAAAACTTATTTCTATACTGTTGAAGGCAAAAAACTAAATGGAACCTATATTCATTTGGACGAAGCTTCTGTTACAGGAACAGCCAATATAGTAATGGCTGCAATACTAGCAAAAGGGGAAACCATAATCTACAATGCAGCATGCGAACCATATTTGCAACAACTATGCAAAATGTTGAACAAAATGGGGGCTAAAATTTCTGGGATAGGCTCAAATAAATTATACATTGAAGGGGTAAAAACTTTAAAGGGTTGTTTTCACAGAGTTTTACCAGATATGATTGAGATCGGCAGTTTTATTGGATTAGCTGCGATAACAAAGTCTGAAATTACAATTAAAGACGTAGCTTATGAGGAATTAGGGATAATGCCTAATGTCTTCAAAAAATTAGGGATCCAAATGGAGTTAAGGGGTGATGATCTTTATATTCCAAAGCAAGAACAATATGAGGTAGACACTTTTATAGATGGTTCTATTTTAACCATTTCAGATGCACCTTGGCCTGGCTTTACGCCAGATTTATTAAGTATTGTTTTGGTCACTGCCATACAAGCTAAAGGTTCGGTGCTCATTCACCAAAAAATGTTTGAATCGAGATTGTTCTTTGTTGATAAGCTTATTGACATGGGAGCTCAAATCATACTTTGTGACCCACACAGAGCTGCTGTAATTGGACTAAATCAACAGCAATCCTTAAGAGGAATTAGTATGACTTCTCCTGATATTCGTGCTGGAGTTTCTTTACTAATAGCAGCGCTGTCGGCAGATGGCAAATCTACTATACATAATATTGAGCAAATAGACAGAGGTTACCAAGACATTGATATTCGTTTAAATAATCTTGGCGCAGATATTAGGAGATTATAAATAAGTGAAAATCTTATTTTTCTAATCGATATAACTCAATTTAACCATATTTGACGGCCCTTTTTCTTCAATGGGAACTGATGCAATATTAATCACAATATCTCCCTTTTTCAAAAGGCCAAGTTTCTTCAGTATATATTTACTATCCGCAATTGTGTGATCTGTACTAACCATTTTGTCATAAAAAAATCCCCTAACACCCCAAACCAAATTTAATTGAGTCAAAATTTGCTTATTTTCTGTAAATACAAATGTATCTGACTTTGGTCTTTGGGATGATATCTTATAGGCCGTGTAGCCAGAGAACGTCATAGTAATAATTCCCTTTGCTTCAACTCGCTGAGACAATCTAGCCGCATTAAAACAAATTGAATCAGAAATGAATCGGTCTTGATTCTTTTCTGGCTCTTCCTCTTTATGATAAATTTCATCAGACCTTTCAACCTCCATTACAATTTTAGACATAGCTTTTATAACTTCAACAGGATACTTTCCCACTGATGTTTCTCCTGAAAGCATAACGGCATCAGTGCCATCTAAAACAGCATTTGCCACATCATTTACTTCTGCTCTTGTAGGGGTAATATTATGAATCATACTTTCCATCATCTGCGTTGCCACAATGGTTGGTTTGGCATGTTCACGACATTTTTTGATAATATGCTTCTGAATTGTTGGCACTTTTTCCATTGGTACCTCCACACCTAGATCGCCTCTAGCAACCATTAAGGCATCTGCTGTTTTAACAATATCATCAATATCCTGCACTGCCTCAGGCTTTTCAATTTTAGCAATTACTTTCGCTCCGCTTCCTTTTTTACTAATGATGTGCTTTAACTCAATAATGTCTCGTGCCGAACGTACAAATGATAAACCAATCCAATCAATATTCTGAGATAAAGCAAATTCTAGATCAATCAAATCTTTTTCGGTAAGGCATGGTAGTGAAATTTTAGTATTCGGTAAATTCACACCTTTTTTTGAACTAAGAATCCCACCGTGGACTACCTCAGCTTCTACTTTATCTTTTTTATTGGTCTTTAAAATTTTCAATTCTAATTTTCCATCATCAAGTAATACTTTGTCACCGACATTAACATCTTTTGGAAAGGATTGATAAGTAATAAATAATTGTTCTTTGGTTCCTATACATTCTGAAGTAGTGATGGTTATTTTTTTACCGTTTTCAATGACGATTTCATTATTTTCAACCTCTCCAATTCTAATTTTAGGCCCTTGTAAATCTGCTAGTAGAGCTACATTATACCCCAATTCATTATTTATCTCGCGCACCATATTAATGGTGTTCATATGATTCTCGTGTGTACCGTGTGAAAAATTTAAACGGCAAACGTTTGTGCCATTCAAAATCATTTCTCTTAAAATTTCTTTCTTATTTGTTGATGCAGGACCCATTGTGGCCACAATCTTTGTCTTTTTATCTATCATAATTTTGCTTTTAAAACACCAAATTAGTCTTGGACTTAAGGTGTTCAACGTCAAATTGAAATGCAGTTAATATACAATCAATCTGCTTTAGGCGATCCAAAAATTCACTGTAATTTATGTCATAATTATTTTTTATCACCATGAAATAGTCGATTTGATCTTGTTCAGGAATTAACCGCTTATAATTATCAAAGGATAAATTCTTAATTAGATAATATTCTTGATGGGTCTCTTCATCTATAAACTCATAGAACGAAAAATAATACTCACCATCTTTTTTATTTCTTAAATAATAATCTTCTCCTCGACATAAATCAATTTTTAAATTAGTATTAATCCCCCAACATAATCTGTAGTCAGAATGGCTTGAACAAATGCCAATCAGGTCAAAATCAAAATCTTCTTCTAATGCTAATTTATACTTTGTCATTAATGGATACAAATGTATCAATTTTTATACGGAGTATAAATTTATATGTTCCGCTTTTGAGTATATTTAACCTAAAAATAAATTTCAGTTTAAGATGAAACTATACCTTAACGAAAAGCAATTTATAGAGACTTCTAATGGTATCGACATATCTCTACCATTAAGTCCTAATATTGGTGCAACCGCATGGTATTGTGATCCGGTTAAAATTTGGCCAGTTAAAGGAGAAAATTTCATAGGTAAGGTTTCTGAAGGAGGTAGCACCAATTTTAATAATATTCAACTAAATCCACATGGAAATGGAACTCATACCGAAAATGTAGGCCATATTTCTGAAGCGTTTTACAGTATTAACGATACGTTGAGTGAGTTTTTTTTTAACGCTGAGTTAATCACTATTGAACCAAGCGAATTCTATAATGAAGAATGGCAGGAAATAGATTTGATTTTAGGTAAATCACATTTTATGAAAGCGCTTGATCAAAAAATAGCGCCAGAAGCTTTAGTCATTAGAACAAAACCTAACGATAGATCTAAACAATCAAAAAATTACTCTAATACTAACCCACCATACATTACTAAACCTGGTATTGAATATCTCAATCAAATTGGGATTAAGCACCTGTTAATTGATTTACCTTCTGTTGATCGAGAAAATGATTTTGGTAGATTGGAAGCCCACAAAGTGTTTTGGAATTATCCGTTTTCTCCTGAAACTGATAAAACTATTACAGAACTCATTTACGTACCTAACAACATTCTTGATGGACGTTACATCATCAATATTCAAATTATTAGTCTTGAAAATGATGCCTCTCCAAGTAAACCTATATTATACGCTATTCAAAATAAGGATTAATTAAACACGTGTTTATTGGTAGAATTGTAAATCTACACTTATCACCTTTTATTGAAGAATTCATAAAATATTTCTATATTGGAAGAAGCATGTAATATAAATAAAATAGCGCCATAAAATAAAGACATTCGGGTATTATGGGTAGTAACCATCATCAGTTACATGGCAAACGTTTATTTGCCATCATTATATTAAATATTAGTATTTCTTTTGGTCAATTAATTGGCGGATTAATTTCGGGAAGTTTAGCACTAATATCTGATTCCATTCATAATTTTACTGATGTAGCCTCTCTTATAATAAGTTATATAGCTAATATTCTAAGTGGGAAAAAACAAAATTTGTCCCACACTTTTGGTTTCAAAAGAGCTGAAATTATTGCGGCTTTTATTAATGGTCTTAGTTTGATAGTTATTTCTTTTTTTTTGGCTTATGAAGCAATTGAACGTTTGATTAAACCAGAAATTGTTGATACAACTTATGTCATTTGGCTCTCATTAGTCGCAATAATTGGCAATGGACTTAGCGTGATACTTTTAAAAAAAGAAGCTAATCAGAGCTTAAACATGAAATCCGCTTATGTCCACCTACTTTCTGATTTTATGGTTTCTGTGGTGGTATTGATTGGGGGTATTATCATGAAATACTACCCTGTTTATTGGTTGGATCCGGCTTTAACTTTAATAATCTCAATTTATTTATTGGTTTTGAGCTTCAGGATTGTTATAGAATCTATTCATATTTTAATGCTATTTACACCATCAAATATTTCTATCGAAAATATTGAATATACAATTTGTCAAGTCGATAAGGTTAAAAATATTCATCATGTTCATTTATGGCAATTAAACGACCACGACATTTATTTAGAGGCACATCTCGAGTTTTCTGAAAATATTAAGTTAGATGAGTTTGATGACATTTGTAAAAAAATAGAAAAAATCTTAAAATCTGATTTTAACGTTTCTCATACTATGTTACAGCCAGAATTTAACCGTGAAGATGAAAAGAATTTAATTATTCAAGATTAATATCCACCCAAAAATTTTCTCACAAACCACTCCGTTAATAAGAGCAGTATTATCAGAAAAAACACCCATTTATAGTCTATAAAATCATCAAATTGTTTTTCTTGGTAACTAATCGGAACAATATCTTCTCTGTTTAATAACGCTTTAGTCAAACCAAAAAGTTCTTTAGCTTCAAAAAATTGCCCATTTGTGTTTTCAGATATGTTTCTTAATAATCTATGATCTGCACTTAAATTCAATAATTCACGTTTAACCTCTCTGACTAAAAAAGTTCCTGTCTTCTGGTAGTTTTTTCCATTAAAATTGGTTGTGGCCTCCCATTGGTAAATACCCGCCTCTAAACTACCCAAATCAAGCTTATAGGCATTCAATGTTTTATAGAAATGATAAGACAGCACCTTTGATTCAGTATTAATTAATTTAAAATCAACCTCAGGTGTATTAATCAGATCATAAGAAGCATTGTATAATTCAGCTCTTATTGTAATTTTTTCATTTTCAGCGTACTCATTTTTAAACTCAACTTTAAAGGGATCTTTGTTTTCTTTAACAGCCAAATAGTTAATTATTTTAGAAACTAAATTTTCAAAATTTGATGTTGTTTGATTTTGCATCTGATCAAATAATCGCCATCTCCAAATTCCTTCTCCAAAAATAACAGCATACTTATTTTCGTTTTTCTCATTAAAATAAATTAATGGCTTTGTAAGGCCAATTGATCCAATTTTTTGAAAGGCTAGTGTTTTTATGCCCTGACTGAAATTAAGATTCCCCATTGGAGATTTTAAAGGAGGCGCTTGCTCAAATTGTTTAATAATTTCAGGAGAATACATGATTTCGTTGAAGTTCCCATTTCCTAAAAAAGTCACATCTTCCGTTCCTTCCGCTTGTCCTTTAAAGCCAATATTTGCTTCAAGCAAAGACTTTAAATTACAATTAACTCCAATAATATGTAATACAGGTTTCTGATTCGTTTTTATCAATTCATCAATTTGAGAATTTCCTTTCTGATAATTATGGACAATAACTAAATCGTATTTTTCAACGTTTTCATCTATTTCCTCAATAATGCTCACAGTCAATTCATAATTTTTATTATTTTCAATCACATAATTCAAAGCGGACACATCAGGATGAACACCTGAATAAGCAAGCAAAATCTTTTGCCGACCATCAATGACATTAATGTAAAAATTGCTAAGGTTATTCTTTAGCGTATATTCTCCAGTAGATTCAGAAATTCTTGCAGTATAAGTTCTATATCCAGTTTTATTTGCCGTTAAAACCGCAGGTACTTTAATTAATTGGTCGGTTTCTGTAAATTTGATTTTTTTCGTAAATAATACTTTTCCCTTTTCTAAGATTTCGAGCACTATTTCTTGGCCTTTAAAACCATCTTGATTTACGCTAATTGTAACAGGGAATTGATTACCCAAAAAAGCAACTTCATTATGTAGAATTTCATTTATTAAAACATCTTTTAATTTAGTAGTATCTCCAAGACCAATAGAAAACACTGGAACATTAGATTTTCGCGAAACAGTGTAAATAGGATTCATTCCTTGATTATAAATCCCATCAGAAGATAGGACAATTCCACCAATATTACGATTATTATATTGATCGTAAATTTGATTCAAAACATTTGAAATATCAGTAATTTTTTCATCATAGCTACTATCAATTCCTTGTTTCACAATATCTGAAAATGAATATTCAATAATATCAAACTTCTCCTTTAACTTTGACTTCAGATCCGTTAATGAGTCAAAATATGTTGACCTATAAAAAGTAGAGTCTTTGGTTTGGACAATAGACTCTGAATTATCTTGCGCAATAAATAATAATGGCTTTTCCGTCCTCGTTTTATAATGTTCAAAAATGATTCCTATAAGCAATAATGTGATTAGAAAAGTACCTGTAAATCTTAATCCAGATAAAATCCATTTTAAACTAGATTTCACATCTGATAGGACTTTTTCTTTGTAGTACATAAAAAAGGTATAAGCCAATGCTAACACTACAGCAAGAAATATCCAACCTGGATGATATGCGTAAAGAACAGTCAAATTTTAATTTTTGCTAAAATTAAAAAATACTTTGTTTATCAACTCATTTATTTACTTTAATCTCTTAATTTTAAGAATTAATAATTTTACACATAATATAGTGAAGTTTTTCAAAGAATTATTATTGGGTTACAAAAACTATTGGTTAGGCAGTAAATTCCTGATTGAGCATAAATTATTACTTTATTTTATTTTCCCTCTTATTTTATTTATTGGTGTGTTTTTACTAGGCAATTATTTTCAAGACATTGAAGCAAATATTAATAGTGATTTAGAAACTGGATCAGAACAAATTGAAACTGTTAATCTCATAATTTGGGTCAGTTTAAAAATGCTCTTTTTTGATGCACTTTACATCATCTTCACACAATTCACACTTTATATTGTAGTAGTACTTTTGTCACCGATTCTCACTATATTATCTCAAAAAATAGAAACGCTTTTAACTGGGAATAAATATCCGTTTAGCTTCAAGAATTTAATCCATGATATCAAACGAGGTGCAGTCATTGCTTTAAGAAATTTGGTCTGGTATTATATATTTGTTGGAATTTTCCTCGGTATCATTTCTTTATTCGATCTTTCAGCAAAAAGTTTTATCATTTTCGCCATTCCTTTTATTGTGGGCTTCTATTATTATGGCTTTAGTTTTATAGATTATGTGAATGAGCGCAGACGATTAAACATACAACAAAGTGTGTATTTTGTTTCAAAACATAAAGGCTTAGCAATTGCCATTGGAAGTGTGTATTCCATCCTTTTTCTATTTTATTTTTATATCTCCAATAATAAGCCAGATTTAGTTGCCAATTTTGGTTTGGCACAATTATGGGATGCTTTATCGTGGATATTATTAACGTTAGCAGCATTAAGTCCAATAGTTGCCATAAGTGCCGCAACCTTGTCAATGCATGAAATCGTTGATCTCCAAAAAAAATAATTCCCTAGTTTGTAAAAGACTTTGGTGTTAGAAGCTTTTTCTATATATTTGATTTAATTACAATAAGCAACATGATAAAAAAAATTGCAATCATAATAGTATTAAGTATTTGTTCAACTTCATTTGCAAATGCATCACCTCCCGATTCAACTTTAAATGTGATTAAAAAAGCAGAAGTCAAATTACTTATCTCGGATGGCAAAAAATATTATGCTGCCGATAATTATAAGTTGGCCCTAGTAAAATTCAGAGAGGCACTTATTATTAGTAAAAAAAGTGCTGAAGCCAATTACTGGATTTCAGAATGTCATCTAGAATTAACGAATTTTGACATCTCATTAAAATATGCAAAAATTGCTGAAAGTATAGACCCTTCAATTAGCAAAGAGCTATATTATGTGATAGGGCAATCACAGCACAGACTTGGGGATCTTGATAATGCCATTGAAAATTATCATTATGCCATTGAAAAAATGTCAAAAGCTGATGTGAAAGATTTTCAAATTCGTCAAAAAATTGAAGAATGCGAACGTGCTAAAGATATGATGAAGAATGGCAAAGACATTAAAATAGAAGCATTAGGTATAAACATTAACTCAAAATATGATGAGTATTCTCCTGTTTTAACTAATAATGGGAAAACGTTGTATTTTTCCGCAAGAAAAGCTGAAAATGAAGGTGGAGGATATAGTTCTGGTGATAATAAGTATTTTTCTGACATCTTTGTCTCCCATTGGGATGAATCAGAAAAAGAATGGACTAAAGCATCAAATAACAAACTATCTTTAGATAAAATTAATACCCTAGGCTTTGATGATGTTGCCTTTATTACTCATGATGGGCAAAAATTATATTATGGCATTAATACTGAAGGAATATTAGATGCCAAAATCAATACGCAAAGTACTGACATATACGTATCAACACTAAAAGATGGCGAGTGGACTAATCCAAAACCCATTGACAAAAAGGCAATTAATTCTATTTATTTTGAAGCTTCACCATCATTTACAAAAGATGGTAATACAATGTATTTTATTAGTGAGAGGATTGGTGGCCGTGGAAAAGCTGATATATGGGTCAGTCGATTAGAAAATAAACGTTGGTCAAAACCCGAAAATGTAGGTGATAAAATAAATACTGCCCAGCAAGAAACAACTGTATCTGTAACACCTGACGGGAAATATTTATTTTATAGCTCTCAAGGTCATGAAGGGATGGGGGGATATGATGTTTATGTTTCTAGAAACGAAAATGGGGTTTGGTCAGATCCTAAAAATTTAGGTTATCCAATAAATGATGTGTCAGATGAAACACATTTTGCATATTATCCACAATTCAATAAAGCCTATTACAGTAAGGCAAGTAGCAAAAAAAATAAAGGGATTGGGAGAAGGGACATCTTTGAAATTGATTTAACTAATTTTGATTTGGAAGAATTATTTTCAACTCCATAATTTTTTGTTGTTATATCCACGAATTTTACCTATTTTTAGCCTAAATTCAAATTTTATCAATTGAAGAGTAGAATACAATATATTCTGATTTTTTTTTCTTTATCCCTTGTCACCACGTCACAGGCTCAATTTGATACACTGAATCAGGTTTTTAAACCAAGAATTGGTTTGGGAACAGGAACACTAACTTATTTTGGCGAAATTCAAGATTATCAAAAAGGTTTTTCATCAACAATTAACCGTATTGGTGGTAATTTGATGATAAATGCCCCCTTAACCAAAGCCTTCAATGCTGAGTTCTCTGCAATTTATGGTAAAGTGAGCGCTAATGAAAGAGGGCTAGAAAGAAACTTAAACTTTGAATCAAGAATTAGAATGTCATCATTCATGATACACTATAATTTCTATCCTTTCTTCTCATCTACTCGATCTTTTTTTAATCCGTATGTTGGAATTGGCATTTCTTCATTTGAATTTTTGTCCAAAACTGATTTGTATAATGGCAGTGGAATCAGATACCATTATTGGAATGATGGTTCTATTATGAATATGGCTCAAGACGATCCGGGTGCAGCGAATGCTCAAAGAGTGTCAAGAGACTATTTTTATGAAACAGATTTGAGGGAACAGAATTTTGATAGCCTAGGCAAATATAAAGAACAAAGTTTTGCAATACCTCTATCTTTTGGCGCTGAATTTCATCTTACGCCGCGAGTTGACTTTAGGATTAACACTACACTGAATTATACATTTACTGATCTAATTGACAATATCTCACCTTCTGGAACGGGACTGCGTGAAGGAGACGCACGAAATGATTTTTTATTGTACACTAGCGTTGGTATCAGTTATGATCTTGAAATCAAAAAAGGGGGGGCTGGTTCTGATCTGCTTGATGAATTTATGCTTGCTGAATATGATCAAACGGATTGGGATAAAGATGGCGTAATTGACGCACTTGATGATTGCCCTTGGACACCAATTGAAGCGCTAGTAGATAGTGCAGGATGTCCTATTGACAGTGATGGAGATGGTGTTCCGGATTATTTTGATGAGGAAGTAACGCCGTTTGGAAATCATGTCGACGAATACGGTATTACAATAACAGAAGCTGAATTTTTGCGTTGGCAGGAATTGATGATGGATTCAACTGGACTAGCTTATGGGTTTGTAGAAGATTTTGCCAAATCAGATCATAAAAATGCAAAAGGACAAACAGTTAAAGGTGGAGCTAAAGTGGCAAAAAAGAACTACGTTGTTGTCCTTGGCAAAGAGCATAAAAGCATTACAGCAAGTGAACTCCATAGATATCTAGGCTATAAGGATTTCGAGACAGTTACTAAAGGAGATACAGTTTATTATGTCCTTGGAAAGTATGAAAAAATTGAAGATGCAGTTGCAGCTAAATCAAGTTTAGAGCAGCAAGGCGTAGTTGTAGATGAGATCGGTAAAATTAACCGAAATGAAACTGATGTAATGCCTGTAAATGAAAAAGTTGTAGAAAAAATAGAAAAAATTAATCTCAGTGAAGGCAAGGCTCTTCCAGAATTTAAAGATGATGAAGTTACTTTCAGGTTGCTTATTGGCGAATCAGAAACTGATGTTCCTGCTAAAGAAAAATTCCCTACACTTGAAAATGTGAATTATGCCAAAGGTGAAGACGGCATAATTAGATATTATTATGGGACTTATGATAATTACAAAGATGCCAAAAATGTTTCAGAAGATTTGGCTGAAAAAGGAATTGGAGACAATAATGTAATTGCCTATAAAAATCAAGAAAGAGTGACATTAAAGGAAGCTGGTGTTGTTATTCTTCCAAAAGGTTATGATGAACAAACTGAATTGGAAAGTTTTGTAGAGAAAAGGATTATTGACACAACAAGTACTTCAACTAGTATTGATGCTGCAAAAGTAAATTATCTGATTTTCTTAGGTTCATACCAAGAGAAAGTTCCTATTAGTGATCTTCAAATTTACTTATCAATTGATGGTGTTAAACCGGTTGTTAAATCAGATGGTTCAACCACATATTATTCTAAATTGGTAAATACTGAGGCAGAGGCACAAACACTTCTTGAAAGCTATAAGACTTATCAGCTAGAGAACCTATCAATTATGGTAAAGTATGAGGGTAAATATTATACTTTAGAAGAGTTCAAAGACCTTAAATAATAAATGATGTTTCAACCACCATTTAAATTGGCTGATGATTTAAAGATCAAATTCTGCTTTTAAACTTAGATCTAAACTTTGATATGAATGTGTAACTGCACCAGAACTAATGTAATCCACCCCTGTTTTAGCATAACTTCGTATTGATTCACTTGTTATTCCTCCACTTGCTTCTACCTCATACTTGTCTCGTGGAATAATGGCTAAGGCCGCTTTTATTTCTTCGGGTGAAAAATTATCTAACATGATCCGGTCAACACCTCCTCGATCTAGAACTAATCTAACCTCATTAAGGTTTCTAGTTTCAATTTCAATCTTAAGATTTTTATGATTTGATTGTAAATAAGCCTCCACTCGATCTATGGCCTTTATGATTCCACCAGCGTAATCAACATGATTATCCTTAATCATAATCATATCATATAATGCAAATCTATGATTACTACCCCCACCAATTTTGACAGCCCATTTCTCCATCATTCTGACACAGGGTGTCGTTTTTCTTGTATCTAATAGTTCAGTTGAAAGATCAGCAATCAAACTTGCTAAATTATGGGTTTGAGTCGCAATACCACTCATTCGTTGCATGAAGTTTAGTACCAAGCGCTCGGCAGTCAAAATTGATCTTGACCTTCCTGAGACATAAAATGCAATATCTCCCACCTTTACTTTTGAGCCATCTTCTATTAAAACTTCCAATTTTAGGTCAGAATCAACTTTTTTAAATATAATTTTAGCAAGTTCTACACCAGCCAAAATGCCATTATCTTTAACCAAAAGCTTAGCTTTACCAGTTGCATTTTCAGGCACTGTTGCTAAAGATGTGTGGTCTCCATCACCAATATCCTCATGCAATGCTGATTCAATAATTTCATCTATGATTTTAAAATCAGGAACTTGAATCATATCTCTATTTCACATGCAATTTAACATCATTTTCTGATATTTCATTTGAGCATAAGATAACAAGCCTTTCAACTATATTTCTTAATTCTCTTATGTTACCTGTCCAATTGACAGTTTGAAGTTCAGACAAGGCTCCTTCAGTAAATATTTTTGGTGCAATACCGTATTCTTTACAAATTTTAGCAATGAAAAAATTAGCAAGTAATGGAATGTCATCCGTTCTATCATTTAGAGAAGGAACTTCAATCAAAATCACACTTAATCTATGGTATAAATCTTCTCTGAATTTACCTTCACTAATCATCTTTTTTAGATCTTTATTAGTGGCTGCAACTATTCTGGGATTAACTTTAATATCTTTTTCACCACCAACTCTTGTGATTCTATTTTCTTGTAAAGCTCTTAATACTTTAGCTTGAGCTGAAGCAGACATATCACCAATTTCATCAAGAAATAATGTTCCGCCATCTGCCAATTCAAATTTTCCTTTTCGCATTTTATTAGCAGAAGTAAAAGCGCCTTTTTCATGACCAAAAAGTTCAGATTCAATTAGTTCAGAAGGAATAGCTGCACAATTCACTTCAATAAATGCAGCCCTTTTTCTAGTGCTATTATCGTGTAATTGCCTAGCGACTAACTCTTTGCCGGAACCATTTGGACCCGTTACAAGAACTCTTGCTTCGGTTGGACCAACTTTTTCTATAATCCCTAAGATATCTTGAATTGGTTCTGATTCTCCAATAATGGTAGTAGATTTAGCTAATTTCTTAACTTCTTTTTTTAATACAGCGGTTTCTTGAACCAAACCTGTTCTATCTAAAGCATTTTTAATCGTTACTAGTATTCTGTTTAAATCAAGCGGTTTTTCTATAAAATCATAGGCACCTTTTCGTATTGAATCAACTGCTGTTTCAATATTTCCATGACCTGAGATCATAATAATCGGAGTAACAACACTTTCTGATTTTAACTTCTCTAATACTTCAATACCATCCATTTGCGGCATTTTTATATCACAAAAAATAACATCATAAGCTCCTTCCATAGCTGCCTTAACCCCTGACATGCCATCTTCCGAGGCATCAACTTCATAGTTCTCGAATTCTAATATCTCCTTTAAAGTACGTCTAATGCTTCGTTCGTCATCAATGATTAATATCTTGGTCATTTTAAATTATTTTCTCCGTTAATGAATAAGGTTATAAAGATATTAATTTTTAAGAAAGTTTGTCTTTAAAGCCGATAAGAAAACACCTTATGAATCAACCGCAATAGACCGCTGATATCTATAATAAAAGAGTAAGACAAGGTCGTAACTAAAATGAGCTGCAATTGCAGTCCAGAGGTTAAAAGTTTTGGAAGACCAACCTATAAAGGCAATAAATAAGGTTAAAACAATTCCAAAATAATTTAATCTTAGATTTTTAAAAGAAAAGTAGCCATGAATTAAAACAAAAAAGAATGCTGTAATCCATATACCACACAAGGGCTGTAAAGCTCCACGGAAAAAAATTTCTTCTCCTAGTCCAGCGCACACAGATAAAAATATTGCATAAAAACTAGTAATCTTAAACTGATCTAATCGATTTTTAATTGGTTTTAATGCTTGTTCAAAGTAATTTAATTCAGTAAACCAAATCACAAATAATCCAAATAAGATCCCAATAGCTAGAAAAACTGGAATTAAACGAATCTCACTCAAATCAATCTCAAAGATACTCAAGTACTGAATATCTTGAAAATATAATACTGGAAAAGCTAAAATCGGGAACATAACTAATGTCACCAGCCCCATCACAATCAACATGTTATTAGGATTCTTTAGCATATTTTTTTCAATAAAAGCATTAATAACCTCTTATTTACATAGTCGATAACAAATAAGCTAATAGGATAATCAAAAGCAACAAAAAGAATAACTTTTTATCCTTGTAAATTGGGCGCCTATGGCGTTTCACATAATTATCATATTCATGAGAAAGCTTTGAAAAATCCTTGTACTTTTCAATAGTCGCTTTTGAAGGATTTTTTTCAGATTGGTCTTTATTTATTTTGTACTTTCTCATTGAAGTTGTTCACTTGTTTTCTTAATTTTTTCCAGTAACCGATAAAGTTTCATCTTGGCACTGGACTCACTAGTATTATAAAATTCGGCAATTTCTTTAAAAGAATAACCAAAAAAGAATCGTAATTCTATTATTTCTGTTTGTTCTGGCTTTAAGCCGTTCAATATAGCAATTACTTTTTCCTGATCATTTGTATCCACCTGATGGTCAAAATTAATCTCATCCAATAATGTAATAACATCCTTCTCCTTTATTTCAACTTCCGCAATTTTTTTTACTTTTCTAAAATGCAAATTAACTTCATTTGAAGCAATTCGGTAAAGCCAAGTACTAAACGGGTAACCCCGATCTTCATATTTATGAATATTCATCATGGCTTTAAACATAGCCGTTTGACAGATATCTCCCGCAATGTCTTCGTTTCCTAGACGCTTAAATATAAAGAGATAAATCCGCTCAAAATACTTCTCATAAAGAACTCCAAAATCCGTTCTGTTTTTTTTCGCTTTTTTAATCAATTCAAAATCCTCAGAATATGTTTGTTGTGATTCCAAAAAATTAGGTTTACTATTGAAATGCAAGATATTTAAAAAGTAACAGAAAAAATTCAATTATATTTATTTCTTTGTTGAATCACTAATTCGCGGGTGAAAAAATTTTATGGAAACAATTCTACAAATAGATATTGACACTCTTAATAACCCTATTAGGCTCAACACTTATTGCGAAACAGAGGTTTCCTTTTTTAAATCCCGGAAAAGTGTTAAAAAAGCAATAAAAAAAGGTGAAATTCTATTAAATGATAAAGTTGAACATGGTGGAACATGGCTCAAAAGTGGTGATAAAATTACCATAGTTGATTTGGAATTGACACCTCCTAAACCTTATCACTTAAAACTTGAAGTTATTTTTGAAGATGACTATTTAGCCATAATAAATAAACCAGCTGGTTTACAAGTTAGTGGGAATCAATTTAAGACCTTGCAAAATGCACTACCAGGCAATCTCTCAAAAAGCAGTGCTGAGGACAAGCTAGCATGGCCTTTACCTGTTCACCGACTCGACAGTCAAACAAGTGGGTTGGTAATAGTTGCCAAAACGAAAACTACTAGAATAGAATTGGGCAATCTTTTTGAATTACAAAAAATTTCTAAAATATACCATGCAATAGTAATGGGGAAATCTGACGAAAAAGGTGTTATCAACTTACCAGTTGATGGTAAAACTGCCTATACTAAATTCGATCGTCTTAAATTTGTTCGTTCCCTCCAAAATGAGTGGATTAGTTTATTAAAACTCTATCCAAAAACTGGGCGTACTCATCAACTTAGAATTCACTTATCTGAAATAGGCACGCCAATACTAGGTGACAAATTATACAGTAACAAGACTTTAAAACACAAAGGTCTCTTTTTAATGGCATCTGGATTAGAATTTACGCACCCTAATACAAAACAAGTTCTAAAATTTGAGGTTCTGTTATCGCCAAAATTTGAAAAACGCCTTCAAAACGAAGAAAAACGCTGGGAAAAATTCAATTCTGTTTAATTAAATGCTGTATCAACAGTTCATGCCTGAATCTTAGTTTATATCTTTACCCAATATTTGTAATATCTCATGAATGGCATTTAAAAATTTAAAGCTAAATAAACATATTTTAAAGGCATTATCAGACAAACACTATACTTCACCAACAGAGGTTCAGGATAAAGTCATTCCAATTGCTTTAAATAAACATGATTTAATAGTAACGGCGCAAACTGGAACTGGAAAAACGGCAGCTTTTGCCCTTCCAATTATCCAAATGCTTTTTGATAAACAGGATGCTTCCAAAAAAGGAAAAAAAACAAGAGCATTAGTCTTAAGTCCAACTCGAGAATTGGCACAACAAATTAATGATAATTTCATTTCTTACAGTCAATACTCTAACCTTAAAACTGCTATTGTTTACGGTGGAACACCAATTGAACCTCAGCAAAAAAAGTTAAAGGATGGTGTTGATATTTTAATTGCAACACCTGGTAGGCTTTTAGATTTAATAAAACGAAATGATGTCAAACTAAATCATATTGAACATTTAATCATTGATGAAGCCGACTTGATGCTAGATATGGGATTTATTGATGATATTTTAAAAATTGAGAGACTTTGTCCAGATTCTAAGCAAACCTCTTTATTCTCAGCAACAATGCCAAACAAAGTGGTCAGTTTAGGCGAATCCATACTCAAATCACCTAAAAACATAGTAATTAGTACGGTTACAAATATTTCAAACTTAATCAGTCAAAAATTGTATTATGTACCTATTTCTAAAAAAATGCAATTATGTCTTCATCTCATTAAATCTGAAGTGAAAAGCAAGGTTATTATTTTTAGGAGAACAAAGTTTGGAGTAGAAAAGCTTGAAGAATATTTACAAAAACAAGATATTCAGGTGACAAGCTTGCATGGTTCAAAGACACAAAGCTTAAGAAGAGAAGCGCTCAACACTTTTAAAAATAGTGGTGTCAATATCCTAATAGCTACTGATGTGGCTGCTCGTGGAATTGACATCAATCAATTAGATATTGTAATTAATTTTGATTTACCAACTTCGCCTGAGACCTACGTTCATAGAATAGGAAGAACCGGTAGAGCTGGACATAGTGGTAAAGCCTACACATTTTGTTCTGCAGAAGAAAAGCAACTTGTCTCGCCCATTCAGAATTTAATAAAACAAATTATTCCAGTTGAGGAAGAGCATCCTTTTCCGCTCTCACCTGATGCTAAACCTACGATTCACAAAAAGAAGGGGAGTAAATACAAAAAAGGGCGAAAATCAGAAGCCTCAAAAAAGAAGAAAAAACGTTGGTACTAATCTTTAAATCTTTATTAAAATGAAAAACATACTTTTTGTTTTTGATATTGACGATACATTGACCAAAAGTGCTCAATTACATCAGGAAGCATTTTACAAAGCAATGCTTGATCTAGGAATAAAGAAAATTGATTCAAATTGGGGAGATTATTTGCACCATACTGATTCATATATATTTCAGGAGAATTACCAACAAAATTTTTCTTCAAGCTTTAATCCAAACTTAATTGCCGAATTTGAAACTAGAATTCTGCATCACCTAAACATCAAGCTGGTTCACGAAATAGCTGGTTCAGTAACTTTAATAAATACTTTGCAACAAAAAGGTTATGGTGTGTGTTTTGCTACAGGCTCTTTAAGAGTACCTGCTTTAAAAAAACTTGATCAAATTGGGCTATCCTATAATCCAAAGCTTGTTATTGCATCAAATTCGATTCAATCTAGAGAGGGAATAGTTTCTGAAGCCATTCGTCAATCCAAATTGGTTTATGAAAAGGATTTTCAACAAATCATTTCAATTGGAGATGGTTTATGGGATTTAAAGACTGCTCAAAATCTTGACCTTGAATTTATAGGTATTGGTATAAAAAACAAAATAATCTTGCAGAATAATGGCGCTAAAATATTGTACAATGATTGGTTAAACTTTGATTTAGAAAAAACCTTAATAAATCTTAAGGGTCAAAAAAAATAAGAGAGGAGTGAATATAAAGCACCCCTCTCCTAATGAAAGATCTTATCAGAAATAAAACATAAGATACAGTGCACCGTTAAAATTATCGGTGTCAATTGTCAAATTAGATTGTCCAGCAGTTATAATTTCAGTTGTATTTATTGCATTCGTTTCAGTATCCCAAAATTCAATAGTACGATTAAAATCACCTTGACGTCCTGTTGTTAAACCCATGCCAAACTCCGTTCCAATACAAATTTTTGGCGCAAAAAAATACTCAATGCCAGCAAAGGCTCTGGCTCCGATTCCATGATAACTTCCTGCTTCATCCGTAATTGGACGAGCAAAACTAGCATTTGGACCTGCAACAAATACTCCAGACCAATTGGTTGAACTTGGTGCGAAATTTCCATCCTGAATTGGATTTCCATATTCATACACCCTGCTTGTATTTCTATATTGGTAAAACAATTCACCTCCATAAATGCCCCGTAACCTAGACTCTCCTTTGCGCCATTCATAGCCAGCTCCAAAATTGTAAACGCTTCTTTTTTCGTCTAGCATATCAACCACAGTATGAATCTGATCTGATTGGCCATTATCATCAATATTGTTTTTTAAGTTAATGTTGAATTGTCCTACTCGAATATGAGCTCGAATTGCTGAATTATCAGTGATCATATATTTTCCAAATAATGTATTAGAAGCAAAATTTGAAATAAATTTTTCTGACCATAAAGATTGATTAGATTCTATATGTCCAAAAAGATCTCCAACAAATGATAATACCGGAAGTGCATTTACCCCAATTGCAACATTACCTTTAACGGGAATAATGTTTAAACCCTTTTTATTTTGAATTTGAACATTTTGTTGACTGAAAGATAAGATTGTCAAACTAAGCGCTAAAGCGCTAATACAGATTTTTTTCATAATTTTTAGAATTAGTTAACTTTTGACGAAATTCATCAAATTTCGCACCATATTTTCATTAATTCTGAAACGCCTTTCGAAATAAATTATTGTATATGAAGGATTTAATACAAGAGTCAAAATAGATACAATTTTCATTATTGATATTCCTAAATAATCAAACAATAAGCCGGTGATTTTGTCCGAATTATTTTAATGGAAGATAATTCCAAGTTTATTATTCAGCAGAGATCATTTTATGCTTTGATCTAGAATCATCAAAAACTTAAATGCGTTTCTAAAGCTTACAGAAGGAAAACAAAAACATATATTGATTGGATCTATAAGGTAAAAAAGTCAAATGTATTTTACCTTTACTGGAACGTCAGCATGAAAATTTCAAATTCATCAAAAAAGCCACTTAAAATTAAGTAGCTTTTTTTAATATATTATTCTAATTTAAAAATTTAATGTTCTTTTAATCCCTTCTTCAACACTATCAGAATTGGTCAGTAAAGCTGCTTCTAAAATAGAATTTAAGGGTATCGCAGGGGTATCAACTGATCCAATAATTTCAATTGGTGCGTCTAAGTATTTGAAGCAATTTCTTTGAATTTTTCCTGCAAGACCCAAGGTAAATGTGGCTTCAATAGATTCTTCAGTTACCAACATAGCTCTGCTATGCCTTTTAACAGATTCAAAAATTGCTGATTCATCAATTGGACTCAAGGTCCTTAAATCTAATATTTCAATACGCCCCTTGTATTTCTCTGCAGCTTCCAAACTCCAATAGACTCCTCTACCGTAGGTAATGATTACCATTGACTCAGAATTATTGATTTTATCTTCATCCGCTTCTATAACTGTTCTAGCTTTCCCAAAAGGTATAACATAGTTTTCATCAGGTTCTACTGTAATCGCTCCTTCTGTTCCCTTTATCTTACTCCAATATAAACCTTTGTGTTCAAAAATTACAACCGGGTTTGGATCATAAAATGCTGATTTTAGCAAACCTTTTAAATCTGCTCCAGTTGAAGGATAAGCCACCTTTACACCTCTGATATTTGTGACAACAGACTCTACTGAGCTTGAATGATAAGGTCCACCACTACCATATGCACCAATTGGAACTCTAATAACAGCACTAGCCGGCCATTTTCCATTCGATAGGTAATATGACCTACTCAACTCAGTAAATAACTGGTTTAAACCTGGCCAAATATAATCTGCAAATTGCACCTCAACAATCGGTTTTAATCCGACAGCAGCCATACCAACTGTGCTACCTATAATATATGCTTCTTGAATTGGTGTATTGTAAACCCTTTCATCACCAAATTTTTGAGCCAATGTTGCTGCTTCACGAAATACACCTCCAAGTCTTCCACCGACATCTTGCCCATACAATAAAGCTTCAGGGTGTTTAGCCAAAATTTCAGTCATGGCAAATAAAGCACTATCAACCATTACCGTAGGTTTTTTACCAGCTGGAGATCTTTCACCTTGTTCTTCTGTAATTGGTGTTGGTGCAAAATAAAAGTCATGAACACTTTCAGGTTCTGGATCTGGTGCGTTCTTGGCATTCTCAAAATCAGTTTCAACCAGCTTTTGAACCTTTGCCTCAATGTTTATTACATCTCCTATTCCAAAAAGATCTTCTGTTATTTTCTTTAATTTTGGATAAGGATCATTCAGTGCAGCCTCTTCTAAATCATCTCGATACCATTCCTTTCTCACACCTGAAGTGTGATGTCCTAATAAAGGTACTTTAGCATGGATTAAAAACGGACGTCTCTCTTTTCTTATTGTTTTAAATACTTCTTCTATGGTTTGATAACATTCATCAAAATTTGTCCCATCAATCGTTCTAACTTCAATGCCATTAAACCCTCTTGCATAATGTGTAATATCCTGAGCTCTAATTTCCTTAGCATTTGCTGAAATGTCCCATTCATTATCTTGAACCAAGTAGACTATTGGATATTGTTTTAAAGCTGCCATTTGAAATGCCTCAGACACTTCACCTTCTGTACAGGATGCATCTCCTAATGAACAAACTACAATTGGGTTTTCCCCATTATAATCTTTAGCCAATCCAGTCTGTTCTTTATATTGAATTCCCATAGCTACACCGGTAGTAGGAATAGCTTGCATTCCAGTTGCTGAAGATTGGTGAATAATTTTGGGTTTATCATCATCTTTAAGACTTGGATGAGAATAATAAGTTCTACCTCCAGAAAACGGATCATCTTTTTTCGCAAAAACCTGTAGCATCAAATCATAAGGTTTCATGCCAATACTCAACAAAATTGAATCATCTCTGTAATATGGAGAAACCCAATCTTGGGGTTTCAACTGCATCCCTAAAGCAATTTGAATAGCTTCATGTCCCCTTGAAGTGGCATGTACATATTTGGCTGTCAATTTAGCATTAGCTTCATACAGCTCCGCCATAGATTTGGCCGTACACATCAATTCAAATGCTTTGATCACTTCCTTTTTATTGGTGGTCAGTTTTGTTGATTTTGTCTTGCTTGATGTTTCTGACATTAGTTTGGTCTAAATTTTGGTTGCAAATATAAGAATTAACAAAGCTTTTTAAAAATTACATCCAATATTTAAGCCGTTTATCCTTAATATGTCAGTAAGCTTAAATAATTATTTTAAATTTATGTCCTCGAAAATAAATATCAAAACTATGAAACACATCTTGAATATATTTTTTATAACCTTAGTCTCTTTTTCAATTCATGCTCAGAAAGAAGAGTTGACTTTAAGTGATGCTATCCTTAAACAGTATCGCGAATTTTATCCACAACGAACATTAATGTTCAAATGGATTCCTCAAACTTCAAATTACACTTATTTGTCAAGCAATTATCAGTCATTAATGATGGGAAGTATAAAAGGTGATGACGAAACAGAACTAATTAACACTACAGATATTCAAAAAATAACTGGGGAAAAAATTCCATGGATGAATGTCCTTGAATGGAAAAATGACAATCAATTTTACATCCAAGCAGGCCATAAATATTTCCTAATTAATATTTCTGACAAAACAGGTAATTTAGTTAGTAAAGCTAATAAGCTAGCAGAAAACAGTGATTTTAATACTTTCTCTGGAAAAATTGCCTATACTATTGAAAACGATTTATATTACACTGGTACTAAAATGCAAGCAAATCAAGTGACTTTTAACGGTGAAGAAACCGTCAGTGGACAAGCTATTGCCAGAAGTGAATTTGGCATCACTAAAGGCATATTTTGGGCGCCTGAAGGAAATTTTCTTGCTTTTTACGAAAAGGATGAAAGTGATGTTGCCGATTACCCATTGCTTAACATTAATAGTACTCCCGGAACTTTGAACAATATCAAATATCCAATGGCAGGTCAAAAAAGTGAGTATTCTAAGGTTGGAATTGTAAATACTGAAAAAGGAACTACGATTTATATTACTCCGCAAGGCGCTTCTGAAGATTATTTAACTAATCTTGGATGGAACCTTGATGGGTCTAGTGTTTTTATTGCTGAAGTTAATCGTGATCAAAACCATATGAAACTTAATCAATATGACCCTAGATCTGGACAATTTATTAAAACCTTGTTTGAAGAAAAAAGTGACAAATGGACCGAACCTGAACACCCAGTATATTTCATTAATGATACTGAGTTTATCTGGATGAGTGAGAGAGATGGATTCATGAACTTGTATTTATATGACATAAAAGGGAAATTGGTTAAACAATTAACTAAAAATAAATGGGTAACACAAAACATTTTAAGTCATGATGACAAGGGCAATATTTATTTTATTGGAACTGGCGAAAACCCTACTGAAACCAATTACTTTGTCGTTAATATTAAAACTGGAGATCAGAAGCAATTAACAACTAATGGAACACACGAAGTTTCTTTTTCATCAGACTATAAATATTGGTTTGACAGTTATTCTTCAATTGAAGTGCCTCATTCTGAAATCATCTACAATAACAAAGGTAAAGTAGCTAAAACTTTAATTACTGCTAAAAACCCATATGAAAATGTAACGATAGGAACAGCAGAGTATGGCACAATAAAAGCAGGAGATCAAAAAACAGATTTGCATTATAGAATGATCAAACCAAGTGACTTCGACCCTAGCAAAAAGTATCCAGTTTTAGTTTACGTTTATGGTGGTCCTCATGCACAATTAGTAACCAATTCATGGTTAGGTGGGGCATCCTTATGGATGTATTGGATGGCAGAACAAGGATACATTGTTTATACGCTTGATGGTCGAGGTTCTGCAAATCGAGGGTTTGAATTTGAATCAATAATTCATAGAAATCTTGGAGATAATGAAATGGATGACCAATTAGAGGGTGTTAAATTCCTAAAATCTAAACCTTATATTGATGGTGATAGAATTGCTGTTCATGGTTGGAGTTATGGTGGCTTTATGACAACATCCCTTATGCTTCGTCATCCAGGTGTATTTACAACCGGAGTAGCTGGTGGACCAGTAACTGATTGGAAGTACTATGAAATAATGTATGGTGAACGCTATATGGATAGACCTGAACAAAATGAAGACGGCTATAAAAAAGCAGCTTTAATGAATTATGTTAATAACCTTGAAGGGGAATTATTATTAATTCATGGAACAGCTGATGATGTTGTTGTGATGCAGCATAACCTTGCGCTTGTTAAAGCTTTTATTGAGGCTGGTGTTCAAATGGATTTTTTCCCCTACCCAATGCATCCACATAATGTACGCGGCAAAGACAGAATTCACCTCATGACAAAAGTACTTGAATACGTTATAGAAAATAATCAATAAATATAGAAGGGGGGCTAACTAAGTCCTCTTTTTTTATTCCTTAATATGGCAATTTTATAATCTGTCGTTGCTTGAAAAATAGGTAATTCTGGTAATCAATTAGCCCAACATCAGTAAAATAAAATTGTAATATTTGTTTAAATTTATAACCCTTTTTCGCCATATTCATTGCCCCTTCTTGGCATAATCCAACACCATGGCCAAAGCCTCGTCCATTTAAAACGACCTGATCTCCTTCAAGTCGGCAATCAAACCACGTTGATTTGAGTTTAAAATACCTTCTTATGTCTCTTAGTGGAATTCCTAATTGTGGAATCTGATAAAATGCCAAACGGTGTTCCTGCTTAAAGGTGTACAAAAGTTGTCTGTATACAGAATCTCTTATAGGGTAACCAAATTGTTCAACAAGGTATTTTTCCCATTTATATTTGGAAATGCGTTTCTCCCACTTTGCTTGCCGCGTGTAAATACAAAATGTATCAACCACACTTCTACAATATGAAACTGGATTATTCCAAACAAAGTCAGACTCACTAGTTTGCCCACCACAATTTGCAAAAAAGAAACCGTTGGCTAACTTAAAGGTTTTATCGATCATTACAATACCTTTTGTTTCCTCAACTGCTTGCTTAATACTCGGCGTATAAATTAACATATTATGATAAGCTTGACAATGTACCTGATCGCATAAATTAAACCCTTCAGCGACATGTTTCTTCAAGTGACTTAGGACATATGTTCGACTCAAGGTAGCTTGAACTTTATAATATTCAAGATGTCTTCCCCCGCCACCTTCGCTTTCGATTACACCGCCTAAATAATGTTTTATATCAACAAGATTTACAATTTTAAGACCCTTTTCTTGATCTAATGTAATTCTAAGATTATTATAATATTTTCGTTCTTTAAGCTTATTTGGTCTTAATCCTTGAATTCTGAAGGAGTGATCGGGTAAAGATTCCTTAACTAAAATGGTGTCAAATTGCCCTAAATTTCTTACTCCTTGGATCAAAGTCATCTTATCCCCAACTCTTCTGATTTCAACCGACTCCGTTGGTAATATGGTGTGTTTTTTATCATAATCGCCATAAATATTATATGAGCCATTATGATAGCTGATCAAAACAGTATTGACCACGTACTTTCGTAATACACCAATCTCTAACTGCTGCGCACCAACGAATAGGTAAAAAAGTTGTAATATGAAAAATAAAACTAGTTTCACAATACAAAAATATTAGTAGATCCATTACCAATCAACAATAAAAGTGTTAATTATTAACATTTTTATTGACACATCTTTTGAATTAATAAGAATAGAAGAGTTTCACCATTTTAATTTCTAAAACATTAGAACTATCGTTTTATAGCGTTATAAATGAGTCCTGCTACTTTTTCTGACGCTCCTCCGCCGCCCAGCTGATGATCCAATTCATTATAGTCAGATTTTATCTGTTGATCGTCTTTAATAAAAATATTTAGCTCTTGAATAATATTCTTTGCAGTCAAATCACTTTGGATAAGCTCCTTAACAACCTCTTTCCCCATAATCAAATTAACAAGAGAAATGTAATCAATTTTAACAAGGCGCTTTGCAATACTGTAAGAAACAAAACTCGCTTTATAACATACAACTTGTGGCACTTTGAACAAAGCCGTTTCGAGAGTTGCCGTACCTGAGGTAACCATAGCCAAACTTGAATGATTTAATAAATCATAAGTTTCATTTTCAATAATAACGACATCTAAGTCTTGAACGATCTCTTTATAAAAATCGACAGATTTATTTGGGGCACCAGCAATCACTATTTGATATTGTGGGAAAGCTTTTGCCGCTTCCAGCATAATAGGTAGCTTCTTTTTGATCTCTTGATTTCTGCTCCCTGGTAACAAGGCGATTATTGGTTGATCAGATAATTTATATTTTGTCAAAAAATCAGTTTTGCTAAGAGCCAGTACTTTAAATTTCTGAACTGCATCAACTAATGGATGCCCGACATAATGAATTGACATCCCAAATTTGGCATAAAAAGCCTTCTCAAAAGGAAGTATCGAATACATTTCATCTACAACACGTTTAATTTTATGAACTCTATTCTGTTTCCACGCCCAAATTTGAGGAGAAATATAATAATGCACACTAATTCCTAGAGACTTAGCATACTCAGCAATTCTCAAGTTAAAACCAGGGTAATCAATCAAGATTAAGACATCAGGGTTAAATGCACGAATATCCTTTTTGCATAATTTAATATTCTTAAGAATAGTTGGTAGATTTAATAGCACTTCAATAAAACCCATAAATGCTAATTCGCTAATATGTTTCACTGGTTTGCCAGCTATTTCGGACATCTTATCACCACCCCAAAATCTGAATTCAGTCTCCTGATCAAGATTTTCAATGGACTGCATTAAATTGCTGCCATGCAGATCTCCAGATGCTTCTCCAGCTATGATATAATATTTCAATGCAAGTAGTTTTAAACAAAATTAAAAGATTAAACCGTATCTATGATCATGTAATCAGATATAATTTTTCTAAGTACTTAACAGCTTCCTGTGGAAACTTAGGTGTCAAGCGCATTTCTGGAATGATATTAGATGCTAAATTTGTCTATTATGAAAACACTTTTTATCATTTTAATGTTGATTGGTAGTGCCACTCTATTTGGTCAAGATAAAAAAATTGATAATCTAGAAGTTCTATATAGCCAAAAACATTATACTAAAGTTTTGAGAAAGGCCAATAAATTATTGGCAATTCCAGATTATGATTATAGTGGAATGCCAACATTTTATAAATCAATTGCGCTCTTTAGACTCGCAGGTGTTCCAGACTGGTTTAATCGGCATCAAAATGGCTTAGACAATGCTATTTTGGCTTATAATAAATTTCTAAGCTATGACAAAATAGATATTTATATTAAATCCCATTATTTTGAAGTTGCTGAGCTGAAGTTATATCTTATTGACTTACAAAAATCGTTTAAACATGATAAACAAAAAGATAATGCTTTAAAACTTGAAAGATTTATCAACAGCCAATTAAGGGGCATTAGTCAATATGGAATTGATAAAACGGTTTTGCCTGAAAGAACTAGTGCAGTAAACCGTAAGAAATCAAAGGCAAATAAAGAATTAAGTCATAAACCTAATACAGCTCAGGCTAAATTATCTTTACGAGAAAAAATTGTCGCTTTTGCAAAACAGTTTCTTGGTGTTAAATACCAATGGGCTGGAACTACCCCAAATGGTTTTGATTGCTCAGGCTATATTGGCTACATTTTCCAAAACCATGGAATTACTATGCCAAGATCTGCGGCAGCACAAAAGAATAATGCAACTAAACTTAAATTAATAGAAGCCTTTATGGGAGATTTAGTATTTTTTAAATCTGGAACAAAAATCACACATGTTGGACTAGTGATATCAAAGCCAAACGAGGCACTTACAATGATCCATTCATCAACCAGTAAGGGTATTATTATTACCAATATTGATCAATCTAACTATTGGAAACCAAAACTTGGAGGTGCTGGTAGAATTATAAAATAAAAATGGCGACCTTGATAGTCGCCATTTCTTTTTCAATCATTGTATCAATTACATTTTGCTTAAATCAGGTTCAGTTCTTGTAAATGAAGAAATTCCTGTTACATCCATTCCCGTAATTAACAAATGTATATCATGAGTTCCCTCATAGGTCACTACCGACTCAAGATTAGCCATATGCCGCATAATGGAATACTCATTTGTTATTCCCATTCCACCAAGAATTTGTCTAGACTCACGCGCAATTCTTAGTGCGATTTCAACATTATTTCTTTTAGCCATAGATATTTGCGAAGATGTCGCTTTCCCTTCATTTCTTAACTGACCCAAGCGAAATGTTAATAATTGCGCCTTTGTAATCTCAGTAATCATTTCTGCTAACTTTTTCTGTGTTAATTGAAATGCAGCGATTGGAACACCAAATTGTATTCTTTCTTTTGAGTACCTTAAAGCTTGGTCATAGCAGTCCATAGCTGCTCCCAAAGCTCCCCACGCAATTCCAAACCTAGCTGAGTCCAAACATCCTAATGGCGCCCCTAAACCTGATTTATTTGGTAATAAATTCTCTTTGGGTACTTTAACATTTTCAAAAATCAGTTCTCCAGTTATAGAAGCTCTTAACGAGTGTTTCCCTTTCATTTCAGGCGCTGAAAAACCTTCCATTCCTTTTTCCACAATTAAGCCATGAATTCTACCTTCTTCATTTTTTGCCCAAACCACTGCTATATCAGATAGTGGTGCGTTTGAAATCCACATCTTTGCCCCATTTAATAAATAATGGTCACCCATATCTTTAAAGTTGGTAGTCATTCCTCCTGGATTTGAACCGTGATCTGGTTCAGTTAATCCAAAACATCCCAAATACTCTCCAGAAGCTAATTTTGGCAAGTACTTTTTCCTTTGCTCCTCATTACCATATTTATAAATAGGGTACATCACTAAAGAACTCTGAACAGATGACGTAGAACGCAATCCAGAATCACATCTTTCCAATTCTTGCATAATTAGTCCATAAGATATTTGATCCAACCCAGGACCACCATATTCTTCTGGTATATATGGGCCGAATGCACCAATCTCCCCTAATTGTTTTACCAAATGCTCAGGAAATGCTGCACGCTCATAATAATCTTCAATAATAGGAGAAACATTTTGTTTAACCCAGTCACGTGTTGCTTCCCTAATCAGCTTGTGTTCTTCGGATAGCAAATCATCTAAATTATAATAGTCAGGATGGTTATATAAGTCGGTTGCCATATTCTAAAATTTTGGACAAATGTATGTAATTTTATTCTTTTCAATAGATTGATTAAAATATAAGTTTTAAGAAAAATTATTCCTTAGTTTTGTAAGCATAATTTCATATGAATCCAAGAGATTTTGACATAGGTGTGCTTAAACCGATATTGACTTATTCGGAACCGTTATCATGGGTTGCAATTACACTTTGCTTAATATTGATTTCACTAGCCAGATTATCAAATTTTAACTATATCAGTGGATTATTCAAACTTTCAACTAATTATAATCAAAAGCTCTCATCAATAAGAACAAGACCATCCTATTTATTATTATGTAATTATGTCCTCATATCATCAGTCTATTTAAATATGATTCTAGGTTTTGATCCCGATACCAATTTCAATACATTTTTACCATCAATTCTTACCATTTTTTTAATTTTCATTATTCTTCAAATATTAAAAGTTGGGAGCATGCTGCTATTAGCCAATTGGTTTGGGAGAAAAGTCTATTTTGATGTTAGTAATCTATTACGTTATTACCAAATCATTGGTGTAATCATGGTTCCGCTGATCGTACTTTCCTTTTTTCAAAATGATCAGATAAGATATTGGTTCATTATTATGGCATTAATTCCTGGCTTATTGATCTACTTATACTTTATGTACAAAAGCCTGAAAACTGCTATCCAATTTAATATTTCTTTTTTCTATATTATTTTGTACCTTTGCACTCTCGAAATCTTACCACCAGTTCTTCTTGTGAGATATTTGGTAGATTAAGAGCGATTTAATAGACAAAAAATTATTTTGGATATGAGCGTAAAAACTATATTAGTTTCGCAACCAAAACCTGCTAGCGAAAAATCTCCTTATTTTGATTTAGCTGAAAAGTATAAATTGAAAATTGATTTTAGACCATTTATCAATGTTGTTGGGGTTAGCGCAAGGGAGTTTAGGGCACAAAAAATAGATCTTGGCTTACATACCGCTGTTTTATTGACCAGTAAAACATCAGTTGACAATTTCTTTAGAATAGCTGAGGAAACTAGATATAAAGTTCCAGAATCAATGAAGTACTTTTGTATTTCAGAAGCCATTGCATATTATCTTCAAAAATATGTTGTTTATAGAAAACGGAAAATTTTCTTTGGTAAACAAAATATTTACGATTTAGTAGATTTACTTAAAAAACATAAAAATGAGCGTTTCTTATTACCATGCTCAGATATTTTAAGACAGAATATTCCGGACACACTTGAAGAGAATAAAATCAATTTTACAAAAGCGGTTTTATATCGAACTGTTGCAGCTGACTTATCAGATTTAGAGGATGTAAAATATGATTTACTTGTATTTTTCAGTCCTTCTGGTATTGAATCACTTTTAAAGAATTTTCCTGGCTTTAAACAAAACAAAACAAAAATTGCTGCATTTGGACCTACCACTGCCAATGCTGTTAAAAAGAATAATTTGAGACTTGATATCCATGCACCTCAACCAAAAACGCCAAGTATGACCATGGCAATTGAACATTATATCAAATCAAAAAAATAGAACTTACTTCTGCTCAGGAATATATTTCAAATAAAGGAATACCAGCATTGCTGGCATGAAAGAATGTGATAGTCCAGTTAACGTGCGTACAATTGGATACATCTCCTCGTTAAAGCCTGAAATCTTTCCAAAACCATATAATAGACCTGATATTAATAAAATAGCCAGATAAAGGATTGTAATGCTTTTTCCTGCTTTCTGCTTGTTAATGAAATATACTCTGATAAAGGTATAACTTATTGCCCAAAAGTAAATCAAGAAGACAATCGTTAATCCCCATTTTAAAGCTACAATATCTTCAACTGTCCAATTCTCCAAAAAGTAAAAAGCCTCAACAGAAAAATTCGGCGAATTTGTTGTCAAAAATTTTAAAACATGATTGATATTCTGCATGATATAGTCACGAAGAAAACCGCTAAAAAGCAGGAGGCCAATCAAAATGGCAATAATTATATTATGACGTCTCATCTTTTAATCCATACTTTTTAATCCATAGCAACCAAAGTAAAAATATGATACCATAGACAAATACTGTAAAAGTGTAATTATGATTAAAGTCTAGATAAGCTGGATTATAGTCATTTATAAGCAATAATGACATTACCCTTATAATATTTGCTAAATGAATGACGATTAAGCCAAATGGAATAAACCAAAATTTAGAATTTTGATTTCCAGGAAAAGCAATAATAAAAATTGAAAAAATTGAAAAAAGTTTAAATCCATTACAATTATCACCGACCCAAACTCCTTTATGTGTAGACAAGTTTTTAATTAACAATACATGATCACTTTCAATTTCCATAAATGTTTCAACACCAAAAAGTCCAAATATTTCTCGGGATAAATAAACGATTGTGTAGTTTAAATTATAATCCCAATTCGTATATTCTTTAATACCTAAGTGATAAACTAATAGCCATACCAAGTAAATCACTGCTCCAAGAAGCACAAATCTAAACTTATTTGACTTTAGTAATTCCTTCATGTTTATATACAAAAAAACTTCAATCTGAATATTCAGATTGAAGTAATTATATGTTTTTAATGTAAAAGATTTATCCTTTTATTCCCTTCAGCTTTCTAAAACCAAATAGGGCTCCTGCAGCAAGTAAAAAACCTAAACCGCCATCTATCGGAACACATTGCGGATCCCAACAAGGTGGTGTATTACCGGCAGGCACCGCTCCTCCAGGAGGAGGTCCAGAAGGTGGTTGAGCAAATGACACATTGCTCAATGCCACAAATAATGATGCGAGGAAAATTACTTTAACTAATCTATTTTTCATTTCTTATCTAAATGTGAAATTATTGTAAAATTATTTTTTTAGAAGTCGTACCGTATTCAGAAGTCACTACCACAACGTACATTCCTGACAGATCATCAGATAATGTTATAATTTGTGATCCACTTTCTAAATCTAACGTAGTATTGCTCAATACTTCTTGACCTAGAGCATTAATCAATTTTAATGCCACAGGTTTAGAAAATTTAGCATTAGTGCCTAATTGTAATATATTACCCAATTGAGAAATGGTAATTTCATCATCTTCGGTTACATCAGTCTTAATAAGCTCTTTACTTCTTAATGCTGTGTTTGAAAGCACAACAGTAAATCTGTCACTAAATGTTCCTACCTCAGAATAGAAAGAATGATCTTCATTAGTTAAGTTGATCATTAAACCAGCTTCGTTGTCAATCAAATAAACATTTTTGTAAGATCCAAAAGCAATTAGATCTTTTAATCCAATTGAATAATAGGACTCAGTAAGACAATTAAAGGTTAAATCAAATGATTTATCTTTTTTATCATTGACAACATAATTTTTTGTAATCTTTTCTTCGCCAAGTGTCATATACATAGATGAGGCCTCTTCTACGCCAGTTAAAAGAGTTCTAATATCTAAATCATCAACAGCATCATTTGCTTCAGCGTTAAACGCTATACTCATTTGACTAAAAAAAGTTGAATTATCTTGTGATAATACCAAGTTAACTTCATCAACTAATTCTTGATTTTTGATCATAGTTGCTGTATTTGCAGTTTTAGAAGATTGAGGAAAAGTTAAAAATCCAAATCCATTTACCCAGAAACCTTGTCCAGACGCAATCAATCCGTCTGTTAATGCAGGAATACTAGACGTTGACGAAACATCATCATACCATTGCCATCCCCCTGATTGATAATCATAAATATAAAAATACTTTTGCAAACTATTAGTAGTAGATGCTAAACTAAACAACACTGGACTAGCGTATGGATTACCAACTATTTTCCATCCCGAAGTCGTCTCTGTAGTAACATCAGTTAAATTAATACCTCCGCTTACTTCTAAAGTGGTACCAGAAAAAGTGGTTAGATCGTCTCCAACAAAAACTTCAAACCCTAAACCATTAGTCAAAGGTTCATTTGGATCAACAACATCAATATAGTGATCGTCATAGAAAGTTTTAACAGAAGAATAACATCCATTAAATACGTTAGTAGAAGATGTATCTCCATAGGCACACCCATCAGGGAAGCCAGGTCCACTCATAAATAAACTATCATCCCATGCTGGAAGTGTTGCACCAAGAACAGGGGAAGCTAATGTCACATTTCCAGCAATTCCTGAAGGAAGATTTCTTCGCACAGTAATATTTCCTGTTAAAACAAATCCGGCAAATACCTCTCCAATTCTACCTGTTGTAGTTCCAGACGTTGAATTGATAATGAACTTCGTTGGGTTATTAGTGTCAACAATCATTGTTCCAAACACTGGATCTAAAGTACCATCTATAATATATGTCCCATCCGTAAAAATAACATCTCCAGTATCATAAGTAAGAATAACCATATCTAAGAAACTAATTGTATCAGTATAAGATCTAACAACTTGATCTACGTTTCCAACAAATGAGAACGTACCATCTGAAATATTAAGATCTCCTACAATATCTAAATTACCATGTACATCTAAATTAAAGTCTGCTGTTACTTCCAAAGTACCTAAAGCTTCAATTGTAATATTGTATATTGAGGCATCCAAATCAAGAGTTACCGTATGAGTTCCCTTAATGTTTAAAGAATCTGCAATTCCCGGAACACAATTACAATCCCAAGTTGAAGTACTACTCCAGTTACCTGAAGCGATTGAATTAATTGTCAAGACTTGCGCAACACCAGCTAGAGTAATATAATCTCCATCAGTTAAATCTACAGAAAAAGTCATAGTTTTAGCTCCCGCATCATAAGTACCAGTTGTAACAGAGGCATCAGAGAAGTTACCATCAGAATCTTGTAACAATCTATATGAAGTAGATGCAGCAAAATCATTACTTTGTGATAAATCAAATTCGATATCTACCGTTCCTAAATCACCAGTCTCATCAATTCGCCATGTTCTTTCCCATCTCGAATGGGTAGGAATTGAAGCTGGTACATTTGTTGATAAAATCGTAACAATTTCACCAGAATGTCCTGCAAAAAGATATTCATTAGTCCCAAGACCACTTGGATTATCAATCCTTAAAATACCAGATCCTTTAGAATCAGTATGCGTGTCTGTACCATCATCTCCTAAACCAATAACTTCACTTCCATGTGTTGATTCATGCGCATAACGATCAGAAAAAGGTGTGATGTCATATTTAGCACCTAGATAATTGTGCAAAATTTCAAGTTCAAGATCATTCAAACTTTCGTCATAAACAAATGCTTCTGCAATAAACCCATCTAAAAAATAGGTTAATGAAGAACTTGTCAAACCTCCTAGTCTCAAAACTTGGTGACCAGTAGGTTGAGTATAGTTAGATGTTTTGGTGGCCTTTAGCTCACCGTTTTGATAAATTTCGAAATAAGTCGGAAATATTCTCACTGTTACAAACGCAAATACATTTGCATCAACGTAGTTATCATGAAATATTGTAGGAGAATAATGTGCAGTAATTAAACGGTCATTTACTGGGTTAGAGTAAGTCCTCCACTTAACTGCCGACCCTGTATAACTTGCACTCAATAAACACTGGTCAGTTAATGGTGCTTTTTCATAAACAATGCAATACGTTAAACTTGGACTTTCAATACTAGTGATACCTGAAACTTCCAACCTATCATCAATACCATCAAACTCAATAGCTGGTAAACCATTAATGGCATTAGTTGTAAAAATGGGATGATTTGCTGCAACTGATTGAGTAAAATCATTTCCGTTCCCTGAATAATCTGGCAATAAAGCTACTGACAAACCATTAGTTAACAGCACCCTACTAGCATCTATCCAAACAGCATTATTTGTTGCATCTCCAACTCCACCAGGACCTGTTTGTGAAAACCCCATTGTTGTTGTCAAAAGTGCAATAAAATAAAGTGAAAATTTTTTCATCATTTAACGTTTTAAATCAAGCCACAAATATACATAAATATTTCGTAAACCTTGAAAAAAGAAAATAAAATTATTATGTAATTAGCGTATATTTACGTAATTTAGCCCCATGAAATTTGCTATACTTGCTTGTTCTTTACTCATCAGTTTTACAAGTTTTTGCCAAGGCTATAACAAAAGCACTTTTAGTTTTACCTCAAACGAAACGTCCAATCAAGATGTTTTATTTTCGTCAGGACAAGTTAGTCAGGGAATTATCAATAGCACCATTTTTTTAGGATACCTTCCCACTAGTCATACTTATCTTGGTTTAGATCAAAACAAACCTAACTCAATTTCTTGCTACCCTAACCCATTCAATGATTACTTAACACTTCAACTATTTGATCAAAATGATCTATATTCAATTGACATTTATAGTTCAAATGGCAACCTTGTGTTCGCTGATGAAACAACTAACTACCAGACGAGTTCAAAAACATTAGACTTAACATATCTAGCACCAGGTATTTATTACATTAAATTTAGTAGTAATTCGCAAATTACGACCAAGAAAATTATTAAATCATGACTAGGTTTGTTACAACATTAGCAGTAATAGTTTCATCTTTTACCTTTTTTGGACAAAGTAATTTTGATGGTTTGCCAGTTCAAATTCAATTCAATACAGTAAACTTTGGTAGTGTTGATTTAAAAGTGTTAATAACTGACACATCAAGTGATACTATTTGGCTCGAACACCATCTAAATACACCAATAAATTCTCATTCTGCTGTGATTGATGTCGGAGAGGGGATTTTTTTAACTGGACAGAGTAATACTTTCAGCGAAATAAGCTTTATTGATATTGATAAAATTGAAATCTACGATATCACAGGTGGTAATGACATCTTATTGCTTAACTCCAAACTTCACCCATTCGTTTTTTCATTTCATTCATTGTATGCTGAAATTATTGATAGTCTTTCAAAATTTACGGATGTTGATGCTCAATCTACAGTTTTAACAAATCACCTATTAAAATGGGGTGGGTCCGATTTCGAACTAAATTACGATTTTATTAGCGATTCTGCTGGATTCGCGAATCAAATTGCTCAAGTCATTTTTACCGACACTGCTTTATACGCATTGCTTCAGTATACAATGATTGACTCTTCAGTAAATTCAAACTTTAGTGACACTGTTATGCTTAGTATCAACACCTTGTCTTCACTAAACGCATATTCTAGCACGTATACTGATACTTCTCTGTTTACTTATTTTGCTTTTAACAACTGGTCACTTCAAGGTAATACGAATGTTGGTAGTCAGTTTGTCGGCACAACAACTAACAACCAATTGGCATTTAGAACTAATGCTTTAGGTCGCTTTTTTATTACCTCAGAGGGTTATATATCAAATTCAACCAATGCTAATTCTAGCTTATTTCTTGAAAATAGTTTCTTGGCTGAGAACAATGTCAGTTCTGATATCATAACAATTACATCCTCTCCTTTTTTATTCTTTAACGGTGGTAATTCAGCATTTATTGGTGGACGAAATACTACAAATTACTCAAGTGACACAGCCTATTTTATAAATTCGTTTTCATGGGGCGAAAATTCTTTTGTTAAAGGTCAATATTCCACTTCTTTTGGAAAAAATAACATAATTAGAGAATCACCTTATTCTAGTTCCTTTGATGGTTCTGGTTCATTTGCTTTTGGTGAAAATGCCATTGTTGGACATCATAGTTTCGCTATAGGAAAAAATGCTGATGCTGGACATAGAAGAAACGTGGCCATTGGTAGAAATGTTACTGCAAGTGTTGGAAGTGCAAGTGCCGCCATTGGCAGCAATGCCATTGCAACAGGTGTCATATCTAACGCTTTTGGCTTCAACGTTACCGCAGATGGAAATTACTCTACAGTATTAGGAACAAATGCAAGCTCCAATGGTTTTACGGGAAGCTTTATTTATGGTGACAACTCTACTTCATCTATAGTGAACAATACTGCAAATAACGAATTTATGACAAGAACATCTGGAGGTGCAATCTTTTATACCTCACCAAACTTATTGACGGGAGTTGAATTACCAGCTGGTGGTGGGAGCTGGAATATGGTATCCGATAGAAATATTAAGCAAAATTTTGAAATATTGGAAGGGCAAAAAGTAATGTCAAAAATCCAAAAAATAGAGGTGACATCTTGGCAATATAAAACAAGTACTTCTCGCCATATTGGACCAATGGCTCAGGACTTTTACAGATCATTTGATGTTGGAGAAAGTAAAAAATTAATCAATACCCTAGACATTGATGGTATTGTACTTTATGGGATTTCAAATGTTAACACAGACTTAAATCAGAAGACATTATCAAATCAATCTGCTAATCAACTTAACAGTGAAATTGATGATGAGACCAACGAATTAAAGAAACTCAAAGAAAGAATTAAAGTATTAGAAAATGAGATCGAAAATTAAATATTTAATCGGCATTATAAGTTTTATGATATCCACAATTGTATTGGGACAAACATATGATGAAGGCTTTCCTTACCAAATGCAGTTAACAAGCCAAAATGGCGGATATATCACTTTTAGTAACGTCCAAATCCAAATTAATATTAGATCTGGAGCAATGAATGGCAATTTACATTGGCAAGAAAATCATCAACTCTTAACAAATGAATTTGGCCATGTTGAATTTATCATTGGAAAGGGAACAAGTACTGGAAATGGATCAAATACTAATTTTACAGATATCCCATGGCAAGATGGTGTTTATTATCTTGAGGTATTATTGGATGAATCATTCAATAATAATTTTGTTTCGATTCTCAATAGTCAAATTATGGCCGTTCCTTTTGCTTTTCACTCGAAAACAACAAGTCAAAAATTCTCATTAGGTGGCCTAACTGATGTTGATACAAGTGGGATTCAAATTGGAGATATCCTTAAATGGGATGGAGCTAAATGGGTACCTGAAGTAGATAATATTTCTTCAAACTCTGGTTGCAGTGACACAGTACTTTTCGCTAATTCAGGAACACATTCTATTTATGCTGACACAGCCTACTATGCTTATAACTGTGAACTAATCGAACCTGTGGACTCTGCTTTATTCTCTCATTATGCTGACTCCTCTAATTTTGCATTTACTGCTAATATGGCACTACAATCTGATTCTGCTACTTATGCAGATACTGCTACATATGCTTTGTTTTCAGAAGGAAACTGGGGCTTAAACGGTAATAGTATTGGTGTAACAAATGCTTTTTTGGGTTCAACAGATTCAACAGATCTAATTTTTAAAACAAATAATACTGAAAGGATGCGAATTCTGGCCAATGGGCAAATTGGAATTGGTACAGCCACTCCAGAAGCTGATTTTCATCTCTCCGATAATGATGGCATAGTCTTCACTGGCACATTTGGTCAAGGAAGTATTCCCGTGCAAGGCGCTGGATCAAGAATGATGTGGTACCCTGGAAAAGCAGCTTTTAGAGCAGGTACAGTTTCTGGGAACATATGGGATGACAGCAATATAGGAGATTATTCTTTTGCATCTGGTTATAACACACGTGCAAGTGGAGATTATTCTGCGGCCTTTGGATATCAGGCTTCTGCAACTGGCAAGTATTCTTTTTCAGTTGGTGACAGAAGTGAGTGCAGTGGAGATTACTCATTTTCATCAGGTGAGTTGTCTAAAGCAAGAGCTGATTATTCAGTAGCCTTGGGGAGACGCGCTGAAACTGGAGTTAATGACACCTCAGCAATCGCTATTGGTTATCACCCTTTTGCCAATGCAAAGTATTCAATGGCCTTTGGAAATTATACTGTGACTAATCAACCGCATTCTTTTGCCTTTGGAAACGAAGCTGAAACTCACCATTCAGGTAGTTTTATTTTTGCCGATAATTCTTCTAACAGCTCAACGGGCAATAGTACAAACACAACTGCTGCTAACCAGTTCTTCGTCAAAGCCTCGGGAGGAGCAGTCTTTTACACAAATGCGACTTTAACATCAGGGGTTACTCTTGCTGCCGGTGGTGGCGCATGGTCTAATTTATCCGATAAAAATGTCAAAGAAAATATTGAATCTTTAGACAAGGATTTTTATTTAAGTCAATTGGACAGTATTGAAGTGACAAAATGGAATTATATCACGCAAGATGAAAAGATTAAGCATATTGGACCAATGGCGCAAGATTTTCATAAACATTTTAATATTGGAAACGACTCTACAAGAATAAACTCTATGGATTTTGATGGTATTAATTTACTCTTATTGCAAGCAGTTTATGAAAAAACATTAAACTATGATAATCAAAATAAAAAGTTAACTGAACTTGAGGCTGAGCTTGAAAAATTAAGAGCAGAAAGACAAGAATTAGAAGGACTTGTCAATCAATTGGAAAAAAAATATGCCCGTTCCAGTAAAGACTAATTAAGTATCCTTACATTTGCCATCAAAATTAGGTGAAAAAATGAGCGATCATTCAACTAGAGAAGAAAATTGGGACTTAGAAATACACGCCAAGAAACCAGTATTCGGTCTTGACTTAAAGGAACTCATCAGATATAAAGATTTGATTCAGCTTTTCGTGAAGCGCGATTTTATCTCAATTTATAAACAGACTATTCTTGGGCCATTGTGGATCATCCTTCAACCAGCCTTAATTACAATTACATATACTATTATCTTCGGGCGAGTTGCCAACCTTTCAACTGATGGGATGCCTGCACTTGTTTTCTATTTAGCCGGAGTCACGGTTTGGGCTTATTTTGCAGATTGCGTGATTAAAACATCTGATACTTTTATCGTCAATCAAAATATTTTTGGTAAAGTATATTTTCCAAGATTGGTTGTACCATTGTCTATAATTACTACAAATCTTATCAAATTCTTTATTCAACTAGGATTATTTTTATTGGTCTATGCTGTCTTTATCATTTTCGAGCTTAAAGATGCTGAAAACATGACATTTAGTTTAACTGGATTAGCATTATTACCCGTAGTTATTTTCATTATGATGTGTCTGGGCATGGGATTAGGATTGATTATTTCAGCCATGACCACTAAATATAGAGACTTGAGATTTTTGGTACAATTTGGTATTCAGTTGGCTATGTTTGCAGCCCCAGTTGTATACCCAATGAGCATTGCTCCTGAATCGAGTCTCACTTATAAAATTATAAAGTGTAATCCAATGACAGGTGTGATCGAAACTTTTAAATACATATTTTTTGGCAATGATAGCATGCTAGACATTCCTTGGCTAATGTATAGCCTTGGCACTTCCATTGTTCTATTATTTTTAGGTTTATTCTTATTCAATCGTGTTGAACGTTCATTTATGGACACAATCTAATCATTATGTCAAAAGTCATTTTAGAAGTCAACAACTTATCGAAACAATATAGACTTGGTCAATTTGGTACTGGTACTATTTCACATGATTTAAATAGAATTTGGCATAAATTAAGAGGAAAGGAAGATCCTTATTTAAAAGTCACTGCCCAAAATAACCGAGAAGAAGACACAGATGCCAAATATGTTTGGGCGGCCAAAGACATTTCATTCAAATTAAAAGAAGGAGAAGTTTTAGGGATTATTGGTAAAAACGGTGCTGGAAAATCAACACTTTTAAAATTGCTATCTAGGATAACTGGCCCAACTGAAGGAAGTATTAAAATGAAAGGCAGAATTTCATCTCTACTTGAGGTTGGAACTGGCTTCCACCCAGAATTAACCGGTCGTGAAAACATCTTCTTAAATGGTGCAATTTTAGGAATGACCAAAGAAGAAATCTCTTCAAAACTTGATGAAATCATTGATTTTTCTGGTTGTGCTGCTTATGTTGACACGCCTGTGAAACGATATTCTTCTGGTATGATTGTTCGTTTGGGTTTTGCAGTTGCAGCCCACCTCGAATCAGAAATTTTAGTTGTTGATGAAGTTTTAGCTGTAGGTGACCTTGCGTTTCAAAAGAAATGTATCGGTAAAATGAAAGACATTTCAAAAAGTGGACGTGCTGTTCTTTTTGTCAGCCATAACTTAAATTCAGTTGCCAATTTGTGTAAAACAGGTATTCTGATGGAAAACGGTCGTTTGAGTTTTCAAGGAAATATTGAAGATACAATAGAACGTTATTTAGATTCAAACGCATTTGACAATCTACCAAAATTCGACCTATCTACAACTAAAGATCGAGAAGGTACCGCAGAAATGCAGTATCAAAGTGTTGAAATTTTAAGAAATGGGCATTCGTCTAATTCTATTGCAATCGGTGACGATTTAACGCTCAGATTAACTATTAAAAGTAAGCAGAAAATCAATTCAATTTTTGCAATCCATTTTTACACGCACGATCAAACTAGATTGGCCAACATTGAAAACACGGATTCTGATTTTATTATTGAACCATTTGAAGGTATACGAACTTTTGATGTGACCTTTAAAGATTTTAGATTGTATCCTGGAAAGTATAAAATTGGTTTGTGGATTGGCGATAATATGTCAGGTAAATCAATTGATCTATTAAAATTTTGCGCACAGTTTTCAGTTGCTGACGGCTCAAAAATTGTATACAGAAGCTTACCTCCTACCAGCGGAATCTTCTACTATAATCCGGATTGGCATATTGTATAAAATGGCAAAGGCTACCATATTAATACCTAATTATAATAATGCTTTATACATGGAAGCCTGTCTGAACTCAATTCAAAAACAAACTTTTAAAGACTTTAAAATATTAATCGTAGATGATGGATCTACTGATAATAGTATAGAAATAATTCAGAACTTTATTGACGATAGAATTGAATTAATTCACAAGACGCCTAATTCTGGTATTGTTGACACGTTAAATATGGGGCTCAAAAAGATTACGTCTGATTATATGATTCGGATGGATGGTGATGACCTTATGAGGGAAGATAGAGTTGAAAAGCTAGTTAAGTTTATGGATGAAAATCCTGAATTTGGTGTCTGTGGCTCAGGAATAGAACAATTTGGTTTATCAGATAAAAAAGTGATTTATGAAACCGATCCAATAAAAAATAAAGCTAACCTCGTATTTCAGCACACTATTGGACATGCTAGCTGTATCTTCAGGATGTCAGTGATGAGCGAACACAACATCTCCTATTCTAATGGATATAAGCTATTAGAAGATTATAAAATTTTCTCCGATTTAAGCCAGATTACCAAACTGACAAGTATTCCTGATCTATTGTATTTGTATAGACAAGAAGATTATAACCAAGAACATGTGTATGTGCCAGTAAAAAAACCAGGATTTCTTAAAATATATACTGAACTATTGACAAAACTTCAGTTTGAAAACCCAGAAAAATCTGCACTGATCCACTATGAACTTCATAAAAATGTTGAGCTAACCCATACGATTAAGACATATAAAGCACACATTTCAAGCTTAATATCCCAAAACGAGCAACTCAATATTTTCCCAAGGGAGGCATTCAATGAAAAAGTAAATTATACCTTTGATGTTTTCTTTTATAAATTGGTAGACCAAAATAAGATCAGTTTTAGGGAAAGTATTTTACTGACCGCTTTTTCACCTAAGAAAATGTATTACTTTATAAAAAGCAAACGTTAATATGGTTCATATAAAAAAACGTATCGTTATTATCACTGAAGCTTATCCGTACACGGGAGGAGAGCAATTTCTATACAATGAGTTTATTGAATTGTCTAAACGCTATGAAGAAGTTGTTTTTTTTCCTTTAAATAAGCGTGACACTAAAGTTGAAAACCTGCCAGAAAATTATGTTATCAATGATACACTTTCAAACTTTAAGGTTGCGCCATCTAATATGCTTTTGTTGAAAAATAGTTTATTCGTGTGCCTCACTATTTTTATGGAGGTTTTTAAGAACAAGAACGGCGGCTATTTTTTAAAGAAATTTTCGCAACATCTTGCTGGAATAAAACAGGGACTTCAGTTACAAAAACAATTTAATGCAGAACTGGTCAGCTTGCAGTATGGTCCAAATGATACTTATTTAAGTACTTGGATGAATGTTGGCTCAATGGTTTTGGCTATTTCAAAGTTTAAAAATCAAATCAAAACCTTTTCATTTAGGGTAAACGGCTTTGATATTTTTGACGAAAGGAGAGATGGTAACTACATGCCATATCAAGCAATAAATTTTAAACTTGCTTCAAATGTCGTAGTATTATCAAAGGCAGGATTTAAACATATCAAAGCTAAAAATATTTACCCTCATAAACTGTCGGTCAATTATTCTGGCCTATACGACAGAGGTGTTAACCTTTTTGATGCATCAAAAGATTTTACGTTAGTCTCTTGTTCGAACGTTATTCCTCTTAAACGAGTTCACCTTCTAGCGGAAGCACTATTAGAAATTGATTTTAAGCTGAATTGGATTCACTTTGGTGATGGCGTAGAGATGTCTAAAATTAAAACCATTGCTCAATCTTTACCTGAGAATATTACTGCTCAAATTAAAGGTAGTGTTAGTAATGCTGAAGTGATTGATTTTTATTTGAATAACTCTGTGAATCTGTTTGTACACCCAAGTGAAACTGAAGGACTTGGTATGGCCATAATTGAAGCCCAAAGTTTTGGAATTCCAGCTATTGGATGTGATACTGGAGGGGTTCCAGAAATTATTAACGATACCACGGGCAAACTCGTTAGTATAGATGTTAATCCAGAACAACTGGCCAAAGAAATTACTACATTCAAGAATTCTGACAAAAACTCACAAGAATATAGGAAAAAAACCAAACAACATTTTTTAGATAACTTCTATATTGTCGCTAATAATAAGAAATTGGTTGATACATTGAATGACTGACAATTCACTGTAATCTATTCTCAAAAGCATTGCTTTTCTTTATTTAATATATAGTATATTCGCCAATATTTTTAATAATATTCACTTTTGATGAAAAATGTTTTAATAGTTGTTGGTACAAGACCCAACTTTATCAAGATTACACAATTCAAAAAAGAATTTGAGGTGTATCCAGAAGTTAATATGAAAATTGTACACACTGGTCAGCATTTTGATAAAAATATGGCTGAAGTATTTTTTACACAATTCAATCTTGAACCAGACTATTATTTAGATATTGAGCAGAAATCACCATTACAACAAATGGCTGGTATTTTTGTTCAACTTGAACAATTGATAAATACCACTTTTAAACCAGATTTAATCATTACACCAGGTGATGTTAACTCAACTCTTGCGGTAAGTATTGTAGCTAATAAATTGAATATCCCACTAGCCCATTTAGAAAGTGGATTAAGGTCAGAAGATCGCGACATGCCTGAGGAAATTAATAGAATTTTAACTGATGAAATCTCTGATTATTTCTTCGTTACAGAGCAAAGTGGTCTAGATAACTTAGCTATTGAAAACAAAAAAGGACAAGCATTTTTTGTGGGAAACACAATGATTGATACCTTGGTTGCCTTTGAAGATCAAATTACCAAATCTACTGTAAAACAAAAATTAGATATTAATGATAGTTTTATTCTAATGACCATTCATAGACCATCAAATGTTGATAATTATGATGGCTTAAAAACACTAATTGAATTAATTAGAAAACTATCTGAAACTTATCAAATTGTTTTTCCAATACATCCTCGAACAATAAATAATATTAATCGATTTGATCTTAAAACAGAGTTTGATAGTTTAAAAAATATCATTTTAAGCCCTCCTTTGGGTTACTTTGAATTTCAACATCTTGTTAAAGATTGTGCATTAGTACTAACAGATAGCGGAGGTATCCAGGAGGAAACAACATTTCGACAAAAACATTGCTTAACATTAAGAGCCAATACAGAGCGTCCAATTACAATTACTGAAGGCTCTAATACTTTGGTTCCATTTGATTTAAATATTATTCTAGAACAAATCGAATTGATGGAAAATGACAAGTATAAAAAAGGTCAAATACCTCAATTCTGGGATGGTCAAGCCACTAAACGTATTTGCGAAATTATTGTCAATCAAATTTTATGATTTACTTAACTGTCAATGATACGCCTAGTGGAGTGTATAAAAGTCAGGTTACTGATGTCCTGCATCAAATTAACCTTAATACCTCACAGCCGGTTAAACTCATTGCTTTTATTTCCATTAGAAACTACAAGAAAAATAAAATAACCATTCAAAATTGGTATTCAAATGCTACTGTCATTCCTATGATACCGGGTATCAAAAACTGGTTCCGCAATAAATATATTCTTAAAATACTATCTCCCTTTAGTCGATCTGAAACTTGCATTGCAAGAAATGTAATGGCTTATGCTGTGGCTGCTTCGCACTTTAAAAACGTAGTTTATGATGGGAGAGGTGCTATAGGTGCGGAGCTTGAAGAATACCCAGATATGATTCCAATTCCAAGTATTGTAGAGGAACTGAAAACATGGGAAAAGAAAGCCGTTCTTGAATCTGACTTTAGAATAGCAGTTTCTAACGCCTTAGTTGATTTCTGGAAGGTTAATTTTAACTATAATGGAAATGACCACCTTGTTATACCGTGCACAGTCAATCGAGTGATAAAAAGCACAAAAAACACTTCTGAAGTGCTTGCTGAACTTGAGTGGCAGGAGTCTGATGTTATACTTATTTATAGTGGCGGTGTTGCAGGTTGGCAATCTTTTGACAAATTAACTTCAATTTTGAAAAATTGGATTTCTGAAAAAAATATTAAAGTGCTTTTTCTCACAAAAAGCACACCTCAAATTGAGTCTTTAATTGAAACATTTCCCAACGCCGTAAAACGCCGTTGGGTTAGGCCTGAAGAGGTATCTGATTATACGGCTATTGGTGATTATGGAATGCTTATTCGTGAGGAAAACAATACTAATAGGGTTGCTTCTCCAGTCAAGTTTGCTGAATACCTTAATGCAGGCTTAAATGTAATTATATCAAATCATATTGGCGATTTTTCAGAATTTGTTCAATCCAAACAATGTGGTCATCTACTAGAAGAATTAATTAATCAAAATTCACCGTTAATTAAGACTGAAACAAAAACAAAACAAAAGAATAAAGAATTAGCGGAAACATATTTTTCCAAATCGGCGTTCAATTCTTCCTACAAACAAATATTAACTTTAGGAAAATAAAAAAGCCCGCTTTTCAGCAGGCTTTCTAATATCTCTATAATTCTTTTGTTAGATTAGAATCTAGCTTTAGTTTTTCCGAATCTACTCTTACTTCTATAAATCCAAGAGTAACTTCTATTAAACCCACCATTCGATTTCAAAACAAAACTGTAAGAAACAGACATCATAATATAACTGTCTGGAGCTGCGCTTCCACCACGTCTATTTGGGTTCACTTGACCAGGAATTTTAACGCCATAATTTGCAGGATCAGGATATTCACCTAAGTCATAATCTAATTCAGGGTTTCTATTCGCTAAAGCTGCAGATAAAGCAGGATCTGAAAATTCACCGTTCGTAGGATCAGAATGGTCTATATAAACCCCTGAAACATCATCTAAATAATCAGAGAATGACATGTGGGCTGATAATTCAAAGCCAAATCTATGTTGTTTTCTATATGTAAAATAAAACCCTGATCCAAATGGTACTGCTATTGCAAATTTAGAGTAAGCAACGCCTTCAGTCATTAAAGGTCTCAAAGCAACATATTGCCCCTGATAAAATGCTTTAGGATTGTGATACATACCACTTATACCAACAAATAAATACGTTTTAAAGTCAGTACGGTACTTACCTCTTTTACCAACATCAGATAAAGTTAATTGTGGTGGGTAAAATTCTAACTTATTGTCCAAGGCTAAAATATCATTTCTAAAACTTAGATTTCTACCAGTTCTTGCATAATTATCAGATTCTGAATCCGCACCTTGAATTCTAACATATGAGAAAGCACCTTGATAGGCGAACAAAGTATGAAATCTATATCTAGCAAAAGCTCCCATTGACCAACGTGTATCCTTTAGCTCCATGTTTAATACAAATGGTCTCGCTACATCTCCTCCTCCAATATCACCTAAATAATTAGCGACACCAATCCTACCACCAATATCTAACTTATAGTTATTCTTCTGTGCATAGACAGAGGCATGCAGGGCAATGATTGCAAATAATACGAACAGTTTTTTCATTCTAAACCTTTTAATTAAATACAAAAATAAATTTTTACATCAAATAAACCGCTTTAAATCGCTTTTTTTTTGCGAAAAATAAAATATTATAAGTGCTTATGGTTAAATTCGTGCCTGAAATTTGAGTGAAATGAAAAACAAAATCGCAAACTTATTTGGCGTAAAATACCCCTTGATTCAGGCAGGTATGATTTGGTGCTCTGGCTGGGAATTGGCAAGTGCAGTCTCTAACGCAGGAGGATTAGGAATTATTGGCTCTGGGTCAATGTATCCGGCTGTTCTAGAAACACATATCATCAAATGTAAAGCTGCTACGAATAAGCCTTTCGCAATTAATTTACCTATGCTTTATCCTGACATAGAAAAGCATATTGAATTAATTATCAAACATGGGGTTAAAATTGTTTTTACGTCAGCAGGAAACCCAAAAACATATACTTCATATTTAAAATCAAAAGGGATTATTGTTGTTCATGTTGTTTCAAGCTTAAAATTTGCACTTAAAGCCCAATCTGCTGGGGTTGATGCAATAGTAGCTGAAGGTTTTGAAGCTGGAGGTCACAACGGTAGGGATGAAATGACTACTTTGACGTTAATACCAATTATCTCTAAACAAATTGATATCCCACTTATTGCAGCTGGAGGAATTGGAACAGGGAGAGGAATGCTAGCGACCATGTTATTAGGTGCAGATGGTGTGCAAATTGGTAGTCGTTTTGTAGCTTCTGAGGAATCTTCAGCACATCAAAATTTCAAACAAACAGTTGTGGATGCACAAGAAGGTGATACACAATTAACATTAAAAGAATTGACACCTGTAAGGTTAATAAAAAATCAATTCTATAACAAAATTATGGCAGCATATGAAAATAATGCTGGGACTGAGGAATTAAAAGCCCTTTTAGGTAGAGGCAGGGCAAAAAAAGGCATGTTTGAAGGGGATTTAAATGAGGGTGAACTTGAAATTGGCCAAATTGCCGCCCTCATTGACACAATTAAACCAGCAGGGGATATTGTTAAAGAAATTATGATTGAATTTGACTTAGCAAAAACTGAATGTGCTCACCCCAAATTTTCATTTGAATGATAACATACGAAAAATACACCCTTAAAAATGGTCTAAGAGTTATTCTACATCAAGACAAAACAACTCCAATCGTTGCTATCAATACCATTTTTGATGTTGGTGCAAGAGATGAACAACCAGATAAAACAGGATTTGCTCATCTGTTTGAACATTTAATGTTTGGAGGATCAAAACATATTGATAATTATGACACACCTCTACAAAAAGCTGGTGGTGAATCTAATGCGTTTACTAATAATGATATTACAAATTATTATGATACTTTGCCACTGGAAAATCTAGAAACTGCACTTTGGTTAGAAAGTGATCGGTTACTTGAATTAGCATTTACTGATAAAAGTCTTGAAGTGCAAAGAAATGTTGTTATCGAAGAATTTAAACAACGGTATTTAAATCAACCATATGGAGATGTTTGGTTAGAATTTAGACCGCTAATATTTAAAACCCACCCATATCAATGGGCTACAATTGGCAAAAACATTGATCATGTTGCTCAAGCTACAATAGCAGATGTCAAGTCCTTCTTCTTTAAATATTATTCCCCTCAAAACGCTGTTTTAACTATCGGCGGTAATATTGATTTCAAGACAACCAGAGCACTTATTGAGAAGTGGTATGAGAATATTCCTGCAAGAGAAAAATATATTAGAAATATTCAACCTGAACCTCAGCAAATTGAATATCGTACCAAAACAATTGAACGTCAGGTTACTTCAGATGCCATTTATATTGCATTTAGGACTGGTAACAGAAAGACTTCTGACCATTATATGGGAGACTTAATTTCTGATATTTTATCTGGAGGCAAATCTTCAAGACTTTATCAGCGACTTGTCAAACAAAATCAGGTATTTACAAATATTCAAGCTTTTATCTCAAGCGGATGGGAACATGGCTTATTCATAGTATCTGGGCACTTAGCACACGGCGTTGACCTTGAGTTTGCTGAATTAGCCCTATTTGATGAATTAGAATTATTAAAAACAGAACTTCTAGATGAAGCAGAACTACAAAAAGTAAAAAATAAGTTGGAAACTGTTAAAGCTTTTCAAGATCAAAGTGTTTTAAACAGAGTGATGAATATTGCTCAATTCGAATTGTTAGGACTGCTTGAAGAAATTAATGAAGAAAGCGATAAATATCAAAAAATTACCAGTATTCAACTGCAAGCTTATGCCAAACAAATATTTTTAAAAACCAACGCATCAGTCTTAAAAATAAAAGCTACAAATGAATAGAGCAATTGCACCAGAAATTAATACAATTAAAGCTGTTAATTTAGTTTTTCCACAGCGTTTAACTTTAACAGATGAAGTTGATTTATTTTGGATTGATGACGTTTCAGATGAGACTGTAAAAATTGACTTTATCTGGGAAGCAGGATCCAAATACCAACCCAAGCCTCTCGTGGCAAGTTTCTGCAATCAATTGTTGTTTAGTGGAAATTCTGATATTTCATCTATGCAAATTGCTGAAGAAATTGATGGACTTGGTGGTTTTTTATCCCATGAACAAAATTATGATCATGCGGGGTTTTCGTTATTTGGTTTAAATCATCAAATTGAACAGATATTTGAAATAGCTAGCAATGCTTTTAATTCGGTAATGTTTCCAAACGAAGAAGTCAATAAACTTCGTGAGATTAAACAAAAACAATTTGAACTTAATCTTGAAAAAGTTAATGTTAGAGCTAGACGAGACTTCATTCGAAAGACATTTGGTCTCAATCATCCCTATGGTCAAATAGCAGATAAAGAAGATTTTGATCGAATAAACCAAAAAGATATAGAAAAATTTTATAAAGATCTTTATAAAACTAAACCGTTTATTTTTTTGGTTGGAAAAGTTAATGACTCTTTTATTAATCAGTTAAAAATGTGGGTGGTCAAGTTTACAGCTGAAAAACCCATAATTAATTTTGGAAAAATTAATCAGTCTAAAGGCCAGTTCTATACTGAAAAGACTGATGCCCTGCAAACTGCAATTAGGATAGGTAGACCATTAATTAATAAAAAACACGCTGACTATTTTAAATTCCTAGTTTTGAATACGATTTTAGGTGGCTATTTTGGTAGCCGACTAATGTCAAACATTAGAGAAGATAAAGGTTATACATACGGAATTGGTTCAGGTGTTGCAGTATTAGAAGAAGCTGCTTATTTCTTTATTTCAACTGAAGTCGCGAAAGAGAAGAGAGAAGAAACCATCAAGGAAATCTTCTTCGAAATTAATAAATTAAAGACGGAATTAATCTCTGAACAGGAGTTAGGACGTGTTAAAAACTATATGCTGGGTGAATTATTACGTAATTCTGACGGGGCCATTGCAATGATGGAAAAATTCAAGAATATTTACTTCAATGACTTGAAGGAATCTTTTTACACCGATTTCATTAAAACAATTAATAGCTGTACAGCCGAACAGCTTAAAACATTATCCAATAAATATCTTAATGATGCTGATTTTACTATAGTTGGATATGGTTAATTAAACCTTTCTTAATTGTTATGGTCTTATCAATAAACTTTAAAACCATAAACAATGAAACAGAGCATTTTAATTTTAACAGCACTAGTCTTTATTGCTAGTCACAATTCTAGCTTCTCTCAAGAAGCCGAAACACCTCAAACGAAGGTATTATCTCCAGCGGAACACGCGAAAAAGAAAACTGCTAAAATGAAGGAACAACTTGAATTATCGGACAAGCAAGAAAAAGAGTTGTATCAAGTCAATTTGGATCATGAGAAAGCAAATGAAATCATTCGAAAAGAAAAAGAAGCCCTTAAAGCCAAACAAAAAGCATTAAGGAGTCAACACAAAGTTGATGTAGAAAAGGTGTTAACAGCAGATCAAAGAGTTAAACTGGAAGAGATCATGAAAGCTAAACATGCAAAAAAATGCAAAAAAGAGCGCAGTAATACGCCGCCACCGCCGCCACCGCCTCCTACTAAGTAAATATTCAATAATAAAAAAAGACAGTAAGCTTACTGTCTTTTTTTATTTAATTACCAATTTAAATATATAATCCCGATTTTTGATTTCCTTTGCAGGATCAAAAAGCAAACTATATACCCTGCTTCATTTTGGCTATTGTGCTTCAATATGTTTGTTTTCATGATGAGCTTTAACCTGTTACTCCCAGAGTTAAATGATTATATTACTTTACTTGACGGTGCAGATAAAAAATGGATGATCCTCGGATTATGGACTATTGCAGCTGGAGTTGCTAGACCATTTAGTGGAAAAATTGCTGATAATTTTAACCGTAAAACAACATTATACATTGGCATTATTGTAAGCATTATTGTGTCCTTTTTTTACCCTGTTTTTGTAACCATACAAGGTTTTTTAATCCTTAGGTTTTTACATGGTTTTAGTACTGGATTTCACCCAACTGGTGCAACAGCTTTAGTTGCCGATATTATCCCAATAGAAAAACGCGGTGAGGCAATGGGCATTTTTAGTTTAACCATTAGCTTAGGTTTTGGATTAGGAAATTATTTGAGCGCTTTTGTCAAAGAAATGTGGGATATGAATGGACTATTTTATGCTTGTGGAATTCTTGGAATACTGGCATTGATTACCGTTCCATTTATTGAAGAATCTAATCAACAACGGCAACCTTTTATTTGGCGAAACATAATTCCAAAGTTAAATGAAGTTATTACTCTTGAAGTTTATAAACCAGCTGTCATCATGTTTTTAACAGCAATGATTGCAGGGATGTACTATCTTTTAGTTCCAGATTATAGTACACATATAGGGTTAGAAAACAAAGGGCTGTTTTATGGGTTCACCTCGTTTACAACAATTTTTATTCGATTTTTTGCAGGAAGAGCCGCAGATAAATACGGCCGCGTAAAAAATTTATACGTTGGCTTATTTGTTTCAGCAATTGCTATTTCACTTTCAATATTTGCAACTACATCTGCAGTATTCCTTTTAAGTGGTGCAATTTATGGAATAGCTACAGGAATTCTAACGCCCACTTTATTTGCATGGACTACGGATCTTGCCAATCCAAAATTTAAAGGGAGAGGTATGGGGACTTTATTTATTGCACTAGAATTTGGTATTTTTGCAGGAACATACTGCGCCCAATGGACTTATAATAATAAATCAGACCAGTTTAACTATGCCTATGGTTTGGCACTAGGTTTAACTGTTATATCAATTTTATTCCTGATTGTAGTTGGAAAAAAGAAACAGTTAAAAAAAGCTTGACTATAACTTCATTTCTAAGTAACTCAAAAATTCCTTTTTAGTATCAGGGTTAGCAAATTGCCCGCCAAATTCTGCAGTTACTGTACTACTTTGAATATCTCGGATTCCTCTAGAATTAACACATAAATGTTTTGCATCTATAACACAGGCAACATTGTCTGTCCCTAAATAACCCTGTAAATGTTTTACGATTTGAATAGTTAATCTTTCTTGAACTTGAGGACGCTTAGCATAATGATCAACAATTCTATTCATTTTAGATAATCCAATTACTTTTCCTGATGAAATATAAGCAACGTGAGCTTTACCAACAATTGGCAAGAAATGATGTTCACATGTAGAATAAACAGTAATGTCTTTTTCTACCAACATTTCTTTGTACTTGTATTTATTATCGAATGTTGAATTTTTTGGAGCGTTCTTATCGTTTAGTCCACCGAACAACTCTTTAACATACATTTTGGCAACTCGCATAGGGGTAGCCCTAAGACTATCGTCAGTCAAATCAAGACCTAGAGTTTCCATGATTTCAGCAAATTTTTCTTGAATGATTTCTATCTTTTTATCATCTGATAAAGCAAACGCATCTTTTCGTAGAGGAGTATCACCTGCTGTTCCGAAATGGTTGTCACCAATTTCTTCAATTTCAGTGTAATTATTCATGTTTGTATATTTTTAAGATACAAAGTTACATTAATCATTTGAGAAAAATTAAATAAAACTACTTTTGTTAAGTTTACTTCACTTATGTTAACGAATTATGACCAACCTTGAAATTAAGGCTAATTTGTATCAATTCTGTCTTTCTCATATTGAGAATAAGCATGATCAATTACAAGAATCAATTGATGATGCTCAGAACTCGCTATCATCAGAATCTAAAAGTACTGCAGGAGATAAGCATGATACTGGTAGAGCTATGATGCATCTTGAAATTGAAAAAAAAGGACAACAACTCGCTGAATTAGAGAAATTAAAACGGGTTATGATTCAATTTTCACCAAACAAATTGAATTCAACTATAGATCTTGGAACAGCGATAAGGACAAACCATGGCAATTATTTTCTCAGCATAGGGATTGGTAGAATTGAACTAGAAGATGAAATATTTTATGCTATTTCATTGGCTTCCCCACTTGCTCAAAACATAAAAAATAGTTACCCAACGAAGGCATTTGAATTTTTAAATAAGTCTTATAGCATCAAAGAAATATTTTAGTCTTTTTTTCCGAATCTAATTTTATTCGAAATTGCCATTAAAAGGATACCTAAAAATAAAAATGACGACACCCTACCAATCAAATTGCCATACTTGACATAAAATGTAATTGCTTGATTCTTATTTACTTTTGCAAGAATTGCTCCTCTTATATTCCAATTAAGGGACTCAATGATTTCTCCCTTTTGATTAATATAACAGGACACACCCGTATTTGCTGATCGTAATACTGGGCGACGATTTTCAATAGCTCGGATTTGTGAAAACATCAAATGCTGTTTATAGCCAGGCGTATCACCCCACCATCCATCATTTGTAATCACACATATAACTTCTGCACCTCGTTTTGTAAACTCTGTAACAAACTCACCATACACTGATTCATAACAAATTAAGGGTGCTGCAACAATACCTCTAGGTTTGAAGACGTGAGATTCTGTATTTGCAACCAAGATACTACTAGTGCCTCCTAAACCAACAGACCATTCTCCTATAATAGGAAAAATATCTACAAAAGGCATTTTTTCAGCCCCCAATACAAGCTTCGATTTATGATATATATCAATTGGATTTCGACTGTCCAATAATAACGCCGTATTATAATTTTCAAACCACCTTCCTTTTTTTTCCTGCGCCGGATAAGCACGTTTTTCATCAAAAAATTTATAGGTATCCGCTCCTATTAGCAAAGGGATATTCTGATTTTCACCGGAAAATTTTCTTAATTTATGAATTGAACCCATATTATCCAAGAGAGATTCATCTATAAAAGAGGCCAGAGCAGTTTCTGGAAATAATATGAAATCTGTTGAATCGGTCATTTTTTCCTTTGCTAAGCCCAACATAACATCCAACTGTGTTGTGACTGGCGTACTAAACTTGGGTCCCGCAGCTGAAAAATCAGCGTTCCAGGGGTTATAATTTGGTTGAATTATTGCAATTTCAATGGGATCTTTTTGCTCATCATAATTAAAAAAAATGATCAAAGAACTTATAATTGGAGCAAATATAACACCCACCAATAGGTAAAAATTTGGCGTTTGAAATTTTAAGATCTCCTTCCTCAAAAATAAATTTCTAAAAATGATGTAAACCACTATGTTCACCAATAAAATCCATAACGAACCACCTAATATACCTGAGTATTCATACCACTGAATTAGTTTAGGTTGATTTCCAAATATATTACCAAGGCTTAACCATGGCCATGATAGATCCCAATAATGGTGAATATACTCAAATGATAACCATGTAACTACCAACCCTATCAAACCTTTAAAGTCACCCAAAATCCTTGTGAAAAAACCGAAAAAGAAAAATGGCAAGGTCATTAGAATAGAATTGGCTAGAAAAGCCATTAAACTACCTTCAAGAGAAGCATTTTTTATCCACCATGTTGCTGTTAAATTAAACACTAACATAAAAATGTAATTCCCTAAAAAACGTTTAAAAAACCGTCTTTTAATCGTAGAATTAATCCACACATTAAAATAAATTATAGGAACCAATGCAATACAAGCCAGAGGAAAAACACCAATACTATGTGGGAAACTTAATCCTAAAAATAAGCCGCTTATTATAGCGACTAGCAAAAATTTAGTATATGTCATTGGCATGATGCAAATATAAACCAAAATAATTCAAGTTTTGGACTGCTAATTTTAAAAAATCGTTATTTTTGAAGTGAACCCTTCCTCCTATTTTTATGACTAAAATCAAACACCTACATTACAAGGATTTAAATGGATTCAGGTTTTTTGCATTTTTAGGTGTTTTCATATTTATTAACAGCTATTTACTTTATCAAGATGACATTTCTGCAGCAGCCAATTACTTTAACACATATGGTTCCCGATTAAAAGAAATTAGCCTCGAATTCTTCATTTTTTTAAGTGCATTTTTGTTGACAGTTCAAGGGTTAAGGGAGCACAAATACAAAGGTGATTTTTCGATCAAATCCTTCTTTTTAAGGCGATTTCTGAGAATAATTTCAGTTTTAATTGTAGCGCTCGTATTCTATTTTTTTATTCATCCTTTTATCATTCAGGTTCTAAAATTAACACCTCAGGAAAGTATTAACCCTATTAAAGGATTGTTCCTGTTTCCGTATTATTATAAATCATTCTCACCTGAGGTATTCATTTATACATTTGTCATTTGGACTATATTTATGATTTGTCAACTCTATATAATTTTGGCAATTCTACTTAAATTCTTCAGCAAAATCTTACTTGTTGTTGGAAGTGTTTTTATTGTGATTGGCATTATTGAAAAATTATTCTTGACCCAAAGCGACATCAATTTTAACTTAGACTTATTCTACTACGGGTCTAGTATTGGAATTGGAATTATTTCAGGTAAAATTATCAGAGGTCAAAATTACTTAGTCATTAATTGGGTTAAACAATTATCAAACACACAAATTCAACTCATCTACGCTTTTTGTATACTTGCAATTTTATTGGTTTATACCTTTATTACCTCACCGATAATAATTGCTTCAACTAACATTTTTATTGCGATATTCTTTGCCTTCGTGATATTTGAGCAGACCTACGCTAAGCATTCTGCCTTTAAATTCAGGAATTATAAATTAATCTCCAGAATTGGAAGAATTAGTTATGGTATGACATTATTTTCACCAATTTTAGCGGTACTTCTCTTAACTGTACTTGAGTCTATTGATAGAGGGGTTGAATCACCTTTAATTAAAATTCTCTTTCCAATTGTGACATTTATTTTTACATGGATATTTAGCAATATCTATTTTAACCTTGTAGAATCTTATTTCTTAAGTGTCAAGCGGGAACAGAAAAATTTATAATTCAACTTTAGCGCTTTCTAATTCCAATTCTAGTTTTTCCCATGTTTCTACGGCATGATTTAAGTCATCCTCAGCTCTTTGATAAGTGTCCAACGCCGTTTGATATAATTCTGCATCAGAATAGTCAATTTGTTCTAAAGCTTCTAATTTAGCTTTAAGATCAGTTTCCAATTTTGTAATTTTCTGTTCACAATTTTTAATCTTCGTTTCTATTTTTTTTACTTTCTGCTTCTGTTCGTAGGTGTTCTCTTTAGAAACTGGATTATCATTTATTTTTGATTGTGAACTTACAATAGTTGCCTTGTTTTGCTTGTCATAAAAATCATCTCCTATTCTCTTAAGAAATTCATTCACACCAAACAAATGCACTTTAAGCTGGTGATTTTTTATTTCCCAGATCTTATTACTTAAACCATTTAAAAAATCCCTATCATGAGAAACTAGTAATAATGTTCCTTCATAGGACTTTAAAGCTTCTTTAAGTATTTCTTTAGAATTCAGATCAAGGTGATTTGTTGGTTCATCAAGAATTAAAAAATTGAAATCGTAAAACAATAACTTACAAATGGCTAATCTAGTACGTTCTCCACCTGATAATACGCCTACTTTTTTATCAATATCTTCACCACTAAATAAAAAAGCACCCAAAGTTGATCTAATTTCTTTTCGTTTATCCCCTTCTGCGATATCATCTATTACCTCAAACACAGTCTTTTCTGAGTCTAGCTTTTCTGCCGAATCTTGAGCAAAATAACCTATTTTAACGTTGTGCCCAAGTTCTATCTTACCTTGATAGTCAATGGAATTAGTAATTGCTTTTAATAGAGTTGATTTACCAACTCCATTAGGACCCAATAATGCAATTTTTTCATTTCTAGCTAACAGAATGTCAATATTGGTGAAAATTGGATTCTCCTGGTAAGCTTTACTGAGCCCTTTGATATCGAGCACAGTTTTACCAGAAGTTTGACTAATTGGAAATTTTAAACTAAACGCCTTTCGCTCGATATTATCAACTTCAATAACTTCCATTTTATCAAGCTTCTTAATTAAACTTTGGGCAAAAGCAGCTTTATTGGCTTTCGCTCTATATTTATTAATTAAAGTTTGCGTTCTTTCAATTTCTTTATCTTGATTCTTTTTAGTTTGCATGACGCGCTCTAACTCCTCCTGATGCAAAACCAAATATTTTGAGTAATTACACTTATAATCATATAACTTCTGATTAGCAATTTCAACTGTTCTATTGGTTACATTGTCCAAAAACATCCTATCGTGAGAAATGAGTACTAAACCTCCCTTAAAAGCTTTTAGATAGTTTTCCAACCATTGAATCGATACAATATCTAAATGGTTAGTTGGCTCATCAATTAACAATACATCAGGGTTATTAACCAATAATTTTGCTAATTCAACTCTCATTTGCCACCCCCCACTAAACTCACCTATATCTCGATCAAAATCATTTTGTTTAAATCCCAATCCCTTTAAAACTGATTCAATTTTTTCAACAAACTGATGCGCATCTAAAAAAGTTAACTGATCATTAATTTCGGTCACTTCATTAATCAAATCCATATACGATTCAGATTCATAATCAGTTCGAGAAACTAACTGTTCATTTACATTTTCTAATCTAGAATTAAGGTCAGTAATTCTAGTATTAGACTTTTCAATGTAAGATCGAATAGTAATGTTTTTTTGAATGACTATATCTTGCGTTAAATAACCAATAGCAAGGTCTTTATTTTTAACAATATCTCCTTCAGTAGGTTTAATTTCTTGTGCAACAAGTCGCAACAAGGTTGATTTCCCAGCTCCATTTTTCCCCGTTAGACCAATTTTATGTCCTTTATCAATAAAAAGGGAAATATTTTTATATAGATAGCCTTGGGGTAAATGGTATGAAATATTATTTAACCTAATCATGTTACTTATTCAATTTTGTGCAAAAATATAAATAATAAAACAAAAACGGGAGGTGTTTCCACCTCCCGTTTCAAAGTAATTTTAGTTTTATCTTAGAAGCTCCACAAATCGTGTTCAAAATTAAAGATGTCCACCTTAATTTTATTTGATTCAAGAAGTGCATCAACACCAGCTTTATAGCTATCAATGTCTCGATCATATAGATTCGATTCTTTCACGATATAGCTATTAAATTTTCTTTTCCAAAATAAATCATCAAATGACATTCTTTGTGCATCATTAGTAGCACTGTGAACAAAGAAATTTTGGAAAACATATCTACATTGTGGGAAATACAACCAAAATAATTCTCTGAATCCAGTAATGTTACCTTCTTTATTCTTTTGGTATACCACTGGTGCAATACCCAGAATTCTACACTCCATAACAGATCTTTCTTTATCAAAGAACCACTGCTCTTTTATTTTATACTGAATAATGTCTTCAGACTTAAACCAAGTTGTATCAGCAGGAGGATATACAGCAGAAACCTCACCTGTAATGGGGTCAGTAATTGTACTATCCTCATCTGGATATATAAAACTTCTTAGAGGTTGAGCGAAAAAATCCTCTGACTCAGTTCCTATATAAACAAACATTCGTTCACGTAAGTCCTTATCATTATAGTAATTTCCTCCAGCCGTATTTGAGGTAATTGGATATTTGAACAAATCACCATCTCTCCATTGCTCCCAAGTTGGATTCATTGGAGAATACAAAGTCAAATCTCCAGTCATGACGTGGTGACGAATAATTGTCCACAAACTCCATCTTGTGGTATTCTTTTTCCATAGTCCTAACTGTAAATCATCAAGTGGATAATATAGTGGATGATTAAATTTTTCTCTTAAATCAATCACTCTCCATACTTTTTTACTCCAAGTTACGTCAGCTTCTCTTACAAATTCGTAAGGTATCACTTTTTTTGTTGGAATACTTGACTCCATATACACCCCATCCATTACACCTGGTGCTGGATAAGATATAGGTCCTCTCACATCATCTCCTTGAGCAAATGTAAAACTGCCCAAAAGACAAATCACTAATAAAATACTTAACTTTTTCATCTCTCTCTTCATTTAATATATTAACGTGGGGTAAATACTAGCGCTCCTCTTTGAGAAACACCATCTGGTCCACGATAGTTTACTGTAATAGCAACTTGTTTTCCTTTTGATTGCGCTAAAACACGTTTTGCGTTTGCATCTAAAGCTCCCCCGCTACTAATTCTACCTTTAGCCATGATTCCATCTACAGTTACTTTACCTGAAATTATATTAAACTTCACGTTAGTTAACGGTATTGACTCATCATAAGCACATCTTACTCTACCATTACCATTGGCTCTAACTGTTGATAATCCAGGCGTTTGACCATTAGTAATCGCACCCAAATAAACACTAGGTGGTGGTAATTTTTTCACTTTAAAGACAAACGATCCTAAATTAACTGAACCGCCATCATCTTTTTTACCGATTACACTAATATTTGCTTCTCTTACACCACTACCAACTTTGGCAATCCAAAATTTTCCACTCTTAGTCAGACTACACCCACTTCCACTTAAAGAAACTTTTTCTGGTGGAAAACCCGAAGCTGTTCCTTCAACTTTATTATCATAACCACGATACAATACCCTCATATCAGGCAAAGCAACAACCCCCATTGGTTGACCTACACTATAGTTAAATCTCCAAGGCTTTGGAACATCAACTCCTCTTTGTTTAATATAGATTACACCTTTAACATTATGATCTCCTGGCTTATCACCACGAATGGCAATATTACCATTCTTATCAGAAGCTGGTTGCCATGATGATGCATCAGCTGTATCAGCATCTTGAGCCCAACTCACTCTAGGTATTTCAGTAGAGTCATAGGCCGCAATCATGATTCTTAGGTTTAAAGAATCACCTTGATTGATATAACCAGTACTTGCAAATGCCAATGGCTCAATTTTGTTGAAATTAAATTCCTGAATATCAACTTTGCTTAACATGAATTCCGTTGCAATAGACTCAGCATTTTTCACATCTAATTTTAATGCTGTAATCATTGCTGCAGCTGCAACGATTGGCGCATGATCAAACATTACTGAAGGCCAAGGCATTGTTTCATCATGACCGTGAACTTTTCTAGTAATCTCCAGAGGAATATCTAATGATCTGATAAAGCTTGCAATCATAGTGGTATCCTCAGGATTACATGAATTCATTGCTAATGAAAGATCTTTTAAATCCTCAGGCATTTTCAAAGAATACTTTTTCTTCGGATCACCTGGATCAGTGTACGTTGCCATAATTTCAGCAACAGCGTTTCTATATGCAATAACCTTTTTTGGAAAGTTCATTCCTCTGTCACTTGGCTTTTGCGGATCTGGACCTATGAAAAAATTCGTTGGAATATCATAATTGTCCATATTTTGTACTTCACCTAACGGTTTCAATTTAAAAATACGTCCTTTAGCATCAACATCAGTTTCCTTATCATACCAAGCTACTTTCTCCGCTGCTTCAAGCATGTCACTACATTCACTCAATAAATAATGTATTATTGATTTTGTAGAGTCACTAACTTCCTCTGCCTTCTTTTGCCAGTATAAAACATTCTTAGTATCCTGTTTTAAACTCTTAGCTGTTGTATATTTCTTTTCAAATGCCTCATAATTATTCACATTACCATTATCAATAATAATAGAACTTCTATCCAGTTTATCATTAATTGTAACGAATGCTGCAATAACCTCTTTTGACACGTTAAGCGCCAAAAGAGCTGTAAGAACGAGATACATCATCCCGATCATCTTCTGTCTTGGGGTTTCTTTTCCTCCTGCCATTTTTAATTAGTTTTTATATTAATTAATTCACAATTTCAAAACAAGATGGTTAATCTCTTGAAATTGTCATGGCTTTTAACATATTACCATATACTTGGTTAAGATCAGTTAAGTTACGAGATAGCATTGCCATATTCTCCTTGTAATTTTTAGTATCTTCTACAGAATCACTTAGGTTAGTCATCATTTCAATAACTTGACCTTGGAATTTTTCAGTAGCCTCAAGATGCGCCGAAGAACCTTTTAATTGTAATTCATACACATTATTTAATGCAGATAAATTTGTAGATACTTTTTGAATTTGCTCTCCAAAAGAAGCACCTTCTTCAGTACCTGCAGTCAATCCAAGGATAGACTCTGAAGCTCTTTCATATGTTGTAGATAATGATGCAACTTGTCCAGAAGCCTCTTCAAGACTTGCGACATAATTATCAGTAGCAGCAGCAGCACCAGAAACAGCTTTTAAACCTTCAGCGTTTTCACTTAAGGATCGAATTCCATCTCCTAACCTATTTAATAAGTCTGCATCAATTTTTGCTTCTTCAAGTAGACTGTCAAATTGTTCTGTTATTCCTGTAGCAGATGATCCTCCACCAATAGAACCAGAAACACCTTTCTCAGAAATATAAGCGTGAACATCAAATTCCTCATCATGAGCTAATGCCAATTCTGGATATACTAATTCCCAGTTTGGATCTTCATGAAGTGGCTCAAATGCTGAGAAAAAGAAGATCACGGCTTCAGTAGATAATCCACCAACAAGCATTGCTCCTGCTCCAGGCCAGTGCATAATTTTAAACATTGCACCAACAATTACTACAGCTGCACCAATACCGTACAACTTTGCCATAAAATTTTTCCATTTTTTACTTCCTGGTTTCATAATTTTCCTTGTTTTTAGTTTAACTTTTGTTTTTTGGTTAGTATAGTTTTAATTTTTTATAACTCAATATCAGATCTCTCTTCATCTCCACCTTCTTCCTCAAATATAGTTCCACCTCTACCAATATGGGTCTGAACACATCTGAATCCCAAATAGGATTTAGTTGTATCTTGATATTCATAAGTCCTAGTACCATTCTGTAAATAATAACCTATGTCTTTCCAAGAACCACCTCTAATCACTTTTCGTTTCAATGAAGGCGGATCCCAATCTAATGCATAATATCTATATTCTGGGTTCATATCATGAGAAAATTCGTAAACCGATTCATCATAAGCTGTTTCTGTCCATTCAGCAACATTTCCAGACATACAAAATAGACCATATCCATTTGGATTGTATGAGTATGCTTTAACTGGGTAAAAACCACCATCATCAACATAACGACCTCTCATTGGCTTGAAGTTTGCCAGCATACAACCATTCGTATTTCTTATATACGGTCCACCCCAAGGAAATTGACTTTGTTTTAAGCCACCTCTTGATGCAAATTCCCATTCAGCTTCACTTGGCAGTCTAAAGTCTTGTACCCAAGTTAAACCTTGTCCAGTTAACCAATGATTTAATTTCTGAGTTCTCCAATGTGCAAAAGCTCTAGCTTGTTTCCAAGTGATTCCCACAACAGGATAATTGTCATAGGCATTGTGCCAGAAATACATATTTACCATTGGATCATTAAATGAGTATGTAAAATCTCTAATCCAACATAGTGTATCCGGATAAACTCTTATTTCTTCCTCAATAATAAATCGTCCTCTATCACTATGGCCACGAAGTGCATTGTTTTCTCCTTTAGTATTAAACCACCCATAGTTCTCATCTAAACCAACTTTTTCACCCTGAAAGTCTGTTCCAGGTGTTTTCAAATCCCTGTGTTGAGGATCTAATGACATATTGGTTGGTTCACCAGTACTTCCTCCACTAGAAGGTTTATAGCCATTTCTTTTGATACTAACTTCACCTCGTTGTGCTGCTTGTTGCAAATCAATCCAGTAATATTTAAAATTCAATTGTCGAGAATCAATTTGTCTTTGTTTATACCATCTTTCGTTTGGCTTCAAGTATAATTCTGAGATCAAAGGAATGATTTGGAATTCATCAAGCCTTCTCACATTCCAACTTAAGTTGAAATTTTCTCTAAAGTATGGATCAGTAGGATCAAATTCATCATCCCAAATTTTCCATTCTCCTGACGACTCATCAAAATAAACATCATCATGCACTAACATTGCACCTAATTGCTCATCAGAAATTTCTTCCTTAACAACAATTCCATCAACATTTAAATTCTGAGCGTTTTCATAAATCATATCCAACATCATGGAATCACGCACATAGTACACAAATTCACGATATTCATTATTTGTTATCTCAGTATTATCAATATAAAATGAAAATACAGATACGACTTTAGATCTTGATTGATGTAGAAAAGGAACATCCTCGTCACTTTGCCCCATAGTATATGAACCAGAAGGCACGTAAACCATACCGAGAGGTATTTCAGGATAAAAAATTCTTCTTCCCTGCACTCCTGTCAGATGCCCAGTCCCGGGATCACACCCGACAAGCACTAACGCGATCATAAAAATTCCAAAAAATACTTTTTTCATGCTACCAATTTTATTTCGACTATGCTATATAAGGGTTAGTTTTATAGTTTATAAACGAAACTTCACTTTTTTTGTTACAATTTATTTAATCTATTGTAATATAAATGGATTCCCATGTCTTGCTTTAGAAGGATCTGGAGGGAACATACAATATTTAAACATCAACTCATGAGAACCTCTACTGTAGTTATTAATGCTACTAGTAGTAATATCATATGAATATCCTAAAGTCCAACGATCTGGAACACCTTGCAATGTACCATAAGTACCTGAATCATCAGAAACGCTATGTCCAAATCCGATTAAAATAGCTAATGCATCTTTTCGTCTATAGGTTAAACCAGCATAAATGTTTTGATATGCATTAAGATTGTAGTCTCCAATTAACGAGAAATCGAATGAAGTTGTTACACCATCAGCTATTACTAAGAATGATGGCTTAAGCGTCAAATCAGAAGCAATTGGTAACATTGAATAATCAACATTAACTCCACCAGTCACATAATAATGTCTTGCTTTCTCAAAATTAACCGCCTCTAAAAAAGGTTGTGTTAAGTGTGTTGCTGATAAACCAACCCAATATTTATTACCTGAACCTCTCCAGAACAATCCAAAGTTGACATCCAAGCTTGTTGCACCTGAACCCACTGGTAAATCCGGATCTAAAGAAGGGTCATCCCATGTATCTGGCGCTAACCATTCAGGAACAAATGACATATTAGTGAGCCCTACTGCAATTCCAGGACTTAGTACACCGGCTCTTGGAAAATAAATATGCTGTGCGTAACTTAATTTTAAATCTAGCTCTCTACCGAAACCAATCGCATCTGAGTACATTGATAATCCAACTCCTGAATTAAGTTTTTGTAAGTTACCTTCAAGGTTTAACAAGAAGGTTCTAGGTGCATTATCAGTCGCCACCCATTGCTCACGCCCGACGAATGTTCCGCAATAACCCTTATAGCCAGTTGCTCCAGGATTAAAAGACATCTTGTCAAACATGTAATGCGTCAACTGCTTATCACTCTGAGAATAAGCCAAATTGACAGAAAAATAACATAGTGTTAGTAGTAAAATTTTCTTCATATAACAGTAGTTTTTGCACAAAAAACACTTCATGCGGTGGCTAAAGTAAATATATTTTTTTAAAAATACGTCTTTTTTTTTTATAAAATTACGTTTTTTAACCTCTTAGTTTTATCCTCTAATTTAAGTTTCATTAAGGATTTCTACGAGTTTAATATTAACCTACCCATGTTCGTCATTGTGACAGATTTATATTCCTTTAATGTCTTGTTACAAACTGAGGTAACCCTTCTACAAGCAAAAACTTAAGCGACGTCAATTAACATATTGCATATTAACATATTAAGCTCTGAGTAGAAATGAAACTTCACCTTTTCAAAAAATAAATCTTCTTACACTTTAACGATAAATCCTGATTTAATGTTTCAAAATTTGGAGATTAATCACTAATTAATTTAGAGTTAGCTTATATTGAACATTGAATTTGGATCTTGAACTAAACCTTTGTTATTTAGATTTAAAAAGATTAAATCGCAGTACAACTTCATGTGAGCCCTTACTATAGTTATTGATACTGCTGGTAGTGATGTCATAAGCATAACCTATATGCCACGTTCGTATCTGTCTCACACTTTGCGATCTTTTTAGGTGATAACCAACAAGAATGGCAATAGCATCTTTTCTTCTATAAGTTATACCTAAATACAATTCATCATTATAAGCATTTAACACGTAATTAGCCATTAAGGTTAAATCAAATGATGTTGTTACGCCCTCGGTTATTACAAGAAAAGATGGCTTTAAACTTAACCCTTTCAATAAAGGTAAAGCCTTATAAGTTATATCATAACCACCAGTAAAATAATAATGCCTTGCGACCTTAAAGTTGACCTCATCTAAAAAAGGCTGTGTAATATGTGTTGTTGAAAAACCAAAATAGTACGGCAAACTGCTTCCTTTTAAAAATAAACCCAGATTAATATCAAAACCGGTATCTCTAAAACCTACTGGCAAATCGGAATCAAAAGGGAACCAAGTTGGAATAAACTTATATCGTAAAATCCCTACCCCAATTCCTGGACTTAATGTTCCGACCTTACCTAAAGAAAATTGGTGAGAAAAATTTAACTTTAAATCATGGTGAGTTCCAAATCCGATTTGATCAACATAGAAAGAGAGTCCCAAACCTGATTTGATTTTAGGCAAATTGCCTTGAAGGTTAAACAGCAATGTTCTCGGTGCATTATCAACATTAACCCATTGTAAGCGACCAATTGTAGTTGTATTCAACCCTTTTAGTCCAGTTGCACCAGGATTAAAGGACATTCTATCAAACATATAATTGGTCAGCTGTTTGTCACGTTGTGCAAATGTTGACATTGAGGTGAGAACATAAATTACGGTTATGATCTTTTTCATTCCAAAATAAATTCAATTAAAGATTATGACACTAAATGTTGACAACTAAGAAAGGTAACCTAAATTAATTTTTGGTATGTTTTCCACCACAAGGCTGGCATTTCATTTTTGACCGCATCTAGATATACTTGATAGGTACATGGCACTAAAAGATGACGTTGAAACTTTAATTTATCAGCGTTCGGATATGGTACTTCAATCCACCAGCGGCCACTTTTATCGCTTTTGTAAAACTGAATCTCGTCTTTAAAATCATCTATTGAAACACGATACTTGATATAATGCTTCTTTGTACTTTTAGGATAATCTCCTTTTCGCTGGTTAAAGCCTTCGATAAAATACCAGACCATTTGGGCAACCAAATTGGCATTTAGATCCATTCGCCCGTCATGCCCATTAAAATTAAAAACACCAACACTAGTTAATTTATCACTAATTCCTGCATAACGCATCATTCTGCAAGCATCTTCACCGTAAAACCCGTGTGGAGAATACTTGGCATTACCTGAATAATCCGAACTTCGTATGGCATCTAAATCAAAACTTAAAATATCAGAGTTTCTGGCCAATGGTTCAGCAATTGTGCTATCTGAATAATACTCCCCAAGTCTGTGTACATCAAAGAACATTTTTGAAAATAGTTCAGCTTCTTCAGCATTGACATAATAGCTTTGGTATCCAATATTTGCATAATTGAACAAAAAACTTGGTTTATGTAGTATAATTTTATTCAACCAACCATCTGCTTCAATTGGTTTTTGCGGATCTCCAAGATCAAAATGAGAATCAATTGACAACAAGTTGACTGTTTGCTCTAATTTCTCATAGGCTTGATAAATAGCCAAAGTCAAGTCTTGCGAACCTCCTATCACAACAGGAAGCACATCATTTTTTACCAATTCAAAAACAACTTCTTTAAGTGCGGAAAAAGTATCTTCAGGGTTTTCGCCAGGTAAAATTTCTCCAAGACAATACAAAGGTGCTTGCCAATCTCCGAGTTGGAGTTGACAAATTTTATTTAAGATCTCACTATTTGATTGGTCATGAGAATCAATTGAACTGTTTCTGTATTCTTGAACAAAGATTAAAGCTATAGCATTTCTTTCAATTTGATCTCCTTCAGTATAGTCAATTATTTTAGCACCCAATTGGCTTGATAAAAATTCTGAATCAAGTGTAATTGACTTAAAATAAATAGAAATGTCTTTCATGAAATTGCTGTTTCAGCAAATATATCTAATTATTTTTTCTTTGCTGCGCTTTTCTTTTTTGGAGCTGCTTTGGCTCTCCCCTTTTTTGCAGGTTGATTTTCAGAAATGGTGACACATTCTTCATATGATAATTCTGCAGGCTCAGCGTCTTTTGGTAGTTTAAAATTTTTCTTACCTATTTTTAAATAAGGACCATATCGTCCAATCAACAATTGCATGGTTTCATCCTCGGGAAAAGTCTTGATTAACTTCTTAGCGTCATCCTCTCGTTTTTGAATAACTAATTCAATAGCACGATCTATTGTAATGGTTTCAATATCGTCTCCGTTATCTGAAGAAATAGATACAAACTTATTATTATGCTGAACATATGGACCAAACCTACCTATGTTTACTTTAACATCTTTTTCCTCAAATTGACCTAATACTTTTGGAAAATCAAATAATTCAAGTGCCTCTTCAAGAGAGATCGAATGGATATTTTGATTTTTTCTAAGAGATGCAAATTTTGGTTTATCTTCATCATCTTGAGTGCCAATCTGAATCATTGGTCCAAATCTACCAATCCTTGCAATGATTGGTTTTCCTGTTTTAGGATCGGTACCTAATTCTCTTTCACCTGTTGCTCGATCAGAATTTTCAAGTGTATCCTCAACATTTTTATGAAATGGTGTATAGAATTTTTTCAACATTTCTGTCCACTTCTTTAACCCCTTAGCAATATCATCAAACTCTTCCTCAACACTAGCAGTAAAGCTATACTCCATAATTCTGCCAAAGTTTTCTATCAAGAATTCCGTGACCACACGACCGATATCAGTCGGAATTAATTTACCTTTTTGACTTCCTGTTTTTTCAGTTAACACTTCTTCAGAAAGATCACCATTTCTTAATTCAAGCACTATATAATTTCTGTCATTACCTTCACTTATACCTCGTTCAACATATCCCCTTTTCTGAATAGTTGAGATGGTTGGCGCATAAGTTGATGGTCTACCAATTCCTAATTCTTCAAGTTTTTTAACCAGACTAGCTTCTACATATCTAGCTGGTGGTCGAGTAAATCGCTCAGTTGATTGAATATATTCATTGCTCAATTGATCTCCAATTGAAATGTCAGGCAATAACCCTTCCACCTCATCTTCATCATCATCAAGATTAGATACTAAATAAACTTTCAGGAACCCTTCAAATTTTATAATTTCCCCTTTAGCTTGAAATTCGTAACCCTTTGGGGCATTAATACTTATTGTTGTTCTTTCCAATTGTGCGTCACTCATTTGTGATGCAATGGAACGACGCCAAATCAATTGATACAGTTTTTCTTCGTCAGTTTCTCCTGTTATTTCATGAATAGAAAAATCAGTTGGTCTAATAGCTTCGTGTGCTTCTTGTGCTCCTGAAGATTTAGTTTTGTACTTTCTAACTTTTACAAAATCATCACCATAAGTCTTTTTGATTTCACTCACGGCACCATTAACTGCGGTATCTGATAAATGAACAGAATCTGTTCTCATATATGTGATGCGACCAGATTCATATAACCGTTGTGCAACAGACATTGTTCTTGAAACGGAAAAACCAAATTTTAAACTAGCTTCTTGTTGCAATGTTGATGTAGTAAAAGGAGCAGTTGGTGATTTTTTAGCTGGTTTTTTCTGAACATCAAGAATTTCAAAACTAAAATCTTTACATGATTCCAAAAAAGTATTTGCTTCAGTTTTACCAGCAATAGTTTTATTTAGTTTAGCTTTTAATTCTGAACGTCCAATCGAAAATTTCGCATCAGTATTATAGTGGTTGGCAGCTTGAAAAGCTTCAATCTCCTTCTCTCTTTCAACAATTAAACGTACTGCAACAGATTGCACCCTTCCAGCGGATAAAGATGGCTTTACCTTTCTCCATAATACTGGAGATAATTCAAACCCTACTAATCTATCCAAAATTCTTCTGGCTTGCTGAGCATCAACCAAATCATAATGAATTTTTCTTGGGTTTTCTATTGCATGCGTTACAGCAGATTTTGTTATCTCATTAAATGTAATCCGTTTATAATCCTCTTCTTTTAACCCTAGCGTTTCCTTTAAATGCCATGAAATAGCTTCTCCTTCACGGTCCTCATCAGTCGCTAACCAGATAGTTTCTGCTCCTTTTGCTAATTTTTTTAATTCAGAAACAATTTTTTTCTTGTCTGCCGACACCTCATAATTGGGTGAAAAATCATTTTCAATATCTATAGCATTTTCCTTTTTCCCAAGGTCACGAACGTGCCCGTAACTGGACATTACAGTAAAATCTTTCCCTAAATATCCTTCAATTGTTTTTGCCTTTGCAGGTGACTCAACTATCACTAAATTTTTTGCCATAATGTTTATAGTAAAATAATTTTTCTCAAAATTTCAGGGGGCAAAGTTATGAAAAGGGATTCAATAAATAAACTTTTTTAGTACACTAAACTATGTTTTGGTCCACTATTATTATATAATAATAATATAATTTTCCTTTTAACATAAATTATTTTTACTGTCATATTGGCAGAAAACAATTATTCCATACCTTTGCACAACAATTTTGAAGATGAAAGACATTATAGACCACGACAAGACAATTGATGAAACCAAACAGGGTCAGGCTCTCATGCTTGATTCAAATAATAACGGTAAAAAATTATATTTAGAAAGCTATGGTTGTCAAATGAACTTTTCAGATAGCGAAATTGTGGCTTCAATTTTAATAGAAAAAGGCTACTCCACTACTAAAGATTCAAGTATCGCTGATGTTATCTTAATGAACACCTGTTCAATTAGAGAAAATGCTGAACAAAGAGTTAGAAATAAATTAAGTCAATACCAAAAACAAAAGAAAAACAATCCAAAGCTGGTTATTGGAATTTTAGGATGCATGGCCGAGCGATTGAAAAAAGGATTGCTAGAAGAAGAAAAACTTGTTGATTTGGTTGCCGGACCAGATTCATATCGTGATTTACCTATTTTGATAGAGGAAGTTGAAAGCGGACAGAAAGCGGTTAATGTTTTATTGTCTAGAGAAGAAACATATGCAGATATTTCGCCAGTAAGATTAGGCTCAGGAGGTGTAACGGCATTCATATCTATTATGCGTGGATGCGACAATATGTGTTCGTTTTGCGTTGTGCCATTTACAAGAGGAAGAGAAAGAAGTCGTGATCCGGAGACTATAGTTAAGGAGGCGAAAGAATTATTTGAAAATGGTTATAGAGAAGTCACCCTTTTAGGTCAAAATGTTGACAGTTATCGTTGGAATATTACAAAGAAGGATGATATTATTAACCCTGATGAAGAAACTGTAAATTTTGCACAATTACTTGAAAAAGTAGCGTTGGTCAATCCTGATTTAAGGGTACGTTTTTCAACATCTCACCCAAAAGATATGACAGATGAAGTATTAACTACTATGGCTAGATACGAGAACATTTGTAAATATATTCATTTACCAGTTCAGTCTGGAAACTCTGATGTTTTAAAACGAATGAATCGAGGCTATACAAGAGAATGGTATCTAAATAGAATTGAAGCTATCAAGAGAATTATGCCTGACTGCGCTATTTCTACAGACATCATTACTGGTTTTTGTGGCGAAACTGAAGCAGAGTTTGAAGATACGGTTTCCCTTATCAAAGCAGTTGAATACAATTTTTCATATATGTTCTTTTATTCAGAACGTCCAAAAACGTTAGCTGAAAGGAAATTTGAAGATAACGTTCCCTTGGAGGTTAAGAAAAGTCGATTACAACAAGTCATTGACCTACAGCAAGAGCAATCACTTATCAGCAATAAAAAGGATATTGGCAAGACGTACAAGGTGCTTATTGAAGGTATATCCAAACGATCTAGTGAAGATGCATATGGTCGAAATTCAAGATATGTTACGGTAATTTTCCCGAAAGGCGATCATAAAGTTGGTGAGTATGTCGACGTTAAAATCAAGGATTGTACAACAACAACTTTAATTGGAGAAACGGTTTAATATTATGGACATTCAACAAATAAAACAACGATTTGGTATTATTGGGAATACACCAGCACTTAACCGTGCATTAAGCATAGCAGTGCAGGTAGCTCCAACAGATATGAACGTATTAATAACTGGAGAGAGTGGAACTGGTAAAGAAAATATGCCAAAAGTAATCCATAATCTAAGCGCCAGAAAACATGCTACTTATATAGCCGTAAACTGTGGTGCAATTCCGGAAGGCACTATTGACTCAGAGTTATTCGGACATGAAAAAGGTTCTTTCACTGGTGCCCATGATAAACGTAAGGGATACTTTGAAGAAGCTGATGGGGGCACTATTTTTTTGGATGAAGTTGCTGAATTACCAACTACAACTCAAGTTAGATTATTAAGGGTATTGGAAACTGGCGAATTCTTAAGGGTTGGATCATCAAAACCAGTTAAAACTAATGTTAGGGTTGTAGCGGCTACCAATGAGAATTTACAAGAAGCCATAAAAAGCGGGAAATTCAGGGAAGATCTATTTTATCGTTTAAGTTCAGTTCCAATTCAATTGCCAGCATTAAGAGATCGAAGTGAAGACATTCACCTTTTATTTAGAAAATTTGCAGGTGAATTTGCTGAAAAATATAGAATGCCAACTATTAGGTTAACTGAAGACGCTATTTATTCATTAACTCATTATTCATGGCCAGGTAATATTCGACAGTTAAAAAACATAACCGAACAGATCTCCATTATTGAAAAAGAGAGAAATATTTCTTCAGAAGTACTAGACCTTTATCTGCCTAAGGTTATGCCTACATCAAGTGTGCCGGCAATTAGAAAACAAGATAATTCTGATTTTTCAGAAAGAGATATTTTATACAAGGTACTATTTGAGATGAAAAAAGATCTGAACGAACTTAAAAAATTAGTTGTTCAAATTTTGCAAAGTGATAGTGGTTCAATTAGCTCCGAAGAGAAGTCTAAAATTATTGAGCAACTTTATGAAGAAATTGGCCCTGAAACCACCAAACTATTGCCTCATTTTTCTCAGGCTGCTGAATCTCATGGAAATGAAGAGGCACATCCAGCTATTATAACTCGACCTAATGATTACGATCAAGCAGTTGAAATAGAAGAATCATTGTCTTTAGAGGACAAGGAGAAGGAATTAATCATAAAAGCACTTGATAAGCACCATGGCAAAAGAAAATATGCTGCTCAAGACTTAGGCATTTCGGAGCGTACCCTTTATCGAAAGATTAAAGAATATAATTTAAACGACTAAATTAATTATTGATAATAATTATATTTACAATTGCGTTAATTAACCATGGTCAAATTATTTGGAATTATATCTGTTATAGTAGTCCTCCAAGGATGTTTTTCATATTCAGTTATTGATGGGAGTATAGATGCTGAAAATTTTTCAGTGTCAATATTTGAAGAACAAGCTGCTAATGCTCCAGTGGGCTATGGCAGTCAGTTTACAGAATTCCTTAAAGATTTTATTATTGGTCGTTCAGCGTTAAAATTAACAAATTCAAATCCCGATATTGAAATTACAGGCAAAATCTCAAGATATGATGTAAATCCAGTTGCTGTTCAATCTAATGAAACAGCTGCGCAAAATCGTTTAACCATATCTGTTTTAGTCTCTGTTATTAATAACCGTAACGCTGAAGAAAGTTTTGAACAAACCTTCTCACAATTTTCCGACTTTTCATCAGATAATGATTTGGCTAATGTTGAAACAGAATTGTTAGCTGATATTAATGCAAAGTTAGGACAAGATATTATTAATAAACTCACAAGTAATTGGTAAATGGATACTGAAAAACTCTCTAGTTATATTAAACATCCTGAATCAGTTTTAAAAGCTGATTTATCGGAACTTGATGGATTATTGAGTAAGTATCCTTTTTGTAGTACACTCCATTTACTGCGGATAAAAGGGTTGGCAGATTCTAATGACATTAGTTTTGAAGAAACTTTAAAGTCAGCGGCTATAAATGTGAGTGATCGAGAACGATTATATCAGCTGATTCATTATAAACCTTTAGAAGCGTCAGAAATACTTGAGGAAGAAACAAAATTAAGTGTACTTGAAGAGCCTATAATTGAAAAAGAGAATAGTTTAATTCAAGTTGAAGAATCCCCTATTAAAGCAAGTGAGGATAATTCTGAAAAACCTCATACTGCTACTATTGCGTCAGTTCCATTTGGTTTAGAAGAAAACATCCTTTTGAGCGCAGTTGAAAGTGCACTCATTTTTGACGTTGAAAATATAAGTAAATCAAAGGCTGATGAACATGATCAAGACAATTCTGAAATCACAACACCCATTGAACTTGACTTTAATCACAACCTAACAAAGCAGGATTTACAGACGAATCAATCAGATGATGCTGAAGAAGCTAAATTTGATAAAGAAGAACCTGAAAAAATAGAGGAGATCAATCCCGAAGAGATGAGTTTTACCCAATGGTTGAAATACAAGCAAAATAAAGTTGAACTTCCTCAATCTGACCCACCGACCAAACAAAATAAGACAACTGCATCAAGTTTAGATAAAGAACCTAAATTAACCAAAAAAGAAATTAACCAGTTGTTAGATAGATTCTTGGAAGAGGAACCTAAAATTTCAAAACCAAGAAAAGACTTTTATAATCCTGTAAAAAGTGCCAAACAAAGTCTTGATGATTCTGACATACTCGTAAGTGAAACATTAGCCAAAATATATCATCTACAGAAAAATTATGGCAAAGCAATACGTGCATATGAGCAATTAAGTTTGCTTAATCCGAAAAAAAAGAGTTTCTTTGCAAATCAAATTGAAAAAATAAAGAAAGAAGAAATAAAATAAGGTCAAGATTATGGATATATTATTATTAGTTTTAATCATTGTAGTAAGTATTGCACTTATTCTTTTCGTTTTAATTCAGAACCCAAAAGGTGGTGGAATTAATTCCGAATTTGGATCAGCAGTTCAATTGGGAGGAGCTAAACGAGCAACAGATATTTTAGAAAAAGGAACTTGGGGCTTAGCTGTAGGGATTGCTCTACTATGTATCGTCTTGGCAGCAACAAACTATCAACCTGAAGAGAAAACTGGAGCTGAAGAAACAGTTACTGAAATGGAAGCCAACACTGATAATGTTCCTCTTGAAGAATTTTAAAATTTTCAAACATTAAAATAAAGTAAAATGTCAGTATGTCACACATACTGACATTTTTTTTGGCCGTAAAAGAAAAATACATCATTTTTGGCAGAAAACAAACCATAATATGGCTTTGGCATAAATTATGACAAGCCAATACCTATAACTAATTTAATTAACTAAATAAATATCAAATTATGTTACAACCATTATCAGATAGAGTTTTGATCGAAGCAGCTCCTGCAGAGACAAAAACAGCAAGTGGCATTATTATTCCAGATACAGCTAAGGAAAAACCTTTACAAGGCAAAATTATAGCCGCTGGCCCAGGAAAAAAAGATGAACCTATGACTGTAAAAGTAGGTGATTCAGTTTTATATGGTCAATATTCAGGTACTGAAATCAAACTAGATGGGAAAAATTATTTAATCATGAAAGAGGCCGATATTTACGGTATTCTTTAAAAAAAATTACAGAAAAATGGCAAAAGAAATAGTATTTGATACTGAGGCAAGAGATCAATTAAAAAAAGGCGTAGATGCAATATCGAACGCGGTAAAAGTAACACTAGGACCAAAAGGTAGAAATGTCATTATAGACAAAAAATTTGGCGCTCCACACGTTACAAAAGATGGTGTTTCTGTAGCTAAAGAAATTGAATTAAAAGATCCTATAGAAAACATGGGGGCGCAAATGGTAAAAGAGGTAGCATCTAAAACTGCTGATATTGCTGGTGACGGAACTACAACAGCAACTGTTTTAGCTCAAGTTATTGTTAGCACAGGATTAAAAAATGTGACAGCGGGTGCAAACCCAATGGATTTAAAGCGTGGAATAGACAAGGCTGTACAAGCAGTTGTTGAGCATTTAAAAGCTAATTCTAAAGAAGTTGGTTCAGACAATGAAAAAATTAAGCAAATTGCTACGATATCTGCGAATAATGACGAAACGATTGGCAGCTTAATTGCTGAGGCAATGAAAGTTGTGGGTAATGAAGGCGTAATTACTGTTGAAGAAGCAAAAGGAACTGAAACGGAAGTGAAAACAGTTGAAGGGATGCAATTTGACAGAGGATATTTATCTCCTTATTTTGTGACCAACACTGAAAAAATGATCGCTGAATTAGAGAATCCTTATATTTTAATTTGTGATAAAAAAATCTCTAACATTCAAGAAATACTTCCAGTTTTAGAGCCTGTCGCTCAACAAGGAAAGCCGTTGTTAATTATTGCAGAAGACATTGATGGAACTGCTTTATCTACATTAGTTATTAACCGTTTGAAAGCTGGATTAAAAATAGCAGCTGTTAAGGCTCCAGGTTTTGGAGATAGAAGAAAAGCAATGCTTGAGGATATTGCTACACTTACTGGTGGCGTTGTTGTTTCTGAAGAAAGAGGTTATACAATGGAAACCGTTACACTTGATATGTTGGGAACTGCAGAAAAAGTTGATATTGATAAGGACAATACAACTATTGTAAATGGTGCAGGTCAAGCTTCTGAAATTGAAAACAGAGTCAATCAAATTAAAGCACAAATCGAGACAACAACTTCTGATTACGATAAAGAAAAGTTACAAGAACGCTTAGCTAAGTTAGCTGGTGGAGTAGCTGTTTTGTATGTTGGTGCGGCAACTGAAGTTGAAATGAAAGAAAAGAAAGACCGAGTGGATGATGCACTTTCAGCAACGAGAGCTGCTGTAGAAGAAGGTATTGTTCCTGGTGGTGGAGTTGCTCTAATTAGAACTATAGCTGCCATTGATAAAATAAAGGGGGATAATGAAGATGAGAAAACTGGTATTGCCATTATCAAACGTGCGATTGAAGAACCTTTACGTCAAATCATAGCAAATGGTGGAAATGAAGGAGCTGTTATTGTTCAAAGAGTAAAAGAAGGTAAAGGAGATTTTGGTTTTAATGCCAGAACAGAAACTTTTGAAAACTTGTTTGAAGCTGGTGTTATTGACCCAACTAAAGTGACAAGAATTGCTATTGAAAATGCTGCTTCTATTGCCTCAATGTTATTGACAACTGAAGTTGTAATCGCTGATATTCCTGAAGAGGAACCACACATGCCATCAATGGGTGGCGGTGGAATGCCAATGATGTAATTTGCATTTCCAGACGACCGATATTTCCCTCGATATTCGAAGATAGTATTGGACGACTCTATAATAAGAAAACCCTGGTTATTTATAACTGGGGTTTTTGTTTTAATATAATCATATGATTACTTTTACAATATGTTGAACGAGGTAGAAGCATTAGTTGACCATTACAATATGGAAGCCCATCCGGAGGGTGGTTGGTATAGAGAAATTTATCGTTCTGATCTATCCGTCATAGTCGATTCAAATGAACGGCAAATTTTAACGAGCATCTACTTTTTATTAACTGATCAAAATGTATCAAAATTTCACAGCATCAAAAGTGATGAATTATGGTATTATCATTCTGGTTCAGCGTTAACTGTACATTGCATTACACCTAATGGCGTGTACAATCAACTCAAAATTGGTCCAAATTATCAAAACGGAGAGCAATTTCAAGCTTTGGTTCCAAAAGGCACCATATTTGCCTCTACGGTTGATATACCAAATGGTTTTTCAATGGTAGGTTGTGCTGTTGCACCTGGCTTTAATTTTGAAGATTTTAAATTATATTCTGAATCAGAGTTAATGGCAATATTTCCGCAACATCAAAACATTATAAAGCGCTTAACATGAAGTATTTTCAAATTTTAATTGTACTCTTTTTATATTCTTGTGATCCACCAGAAGATCTTGAGACTCCAACTAAAGAGACATTTTGTGACTGTAAAGAATTGCATTACAATTCTGATTATAACGTATTTCATCAAGGTAACCCAAGAAATCCATATACTGGAATATGCAAAGATTTCTATAAAGGCGGTATTCTAAAAAAGGAAATCAATCTTAAAAATGGAAAGTATCATGGTGTTTACAAATTCTACTTCAAATCTGGTACTTTAAAATCTAGTATTGACTATGAAATTGGTTTAGTAACTGGTCATCAAAAATTATATGATCAATCTGGTAAACTTATTTATGATGGCATTTATAAACGAAATAAATTGATTAAAAACATTTACCATAACTCTTCTCAAGACACTATTCCAAAATAAAAATTTAGGAAGTCATTCATGCTTTTTAAAAAGATCAACTGCTCACTATTGCTTTCATAACGTCATTACCTGAAGGTCGTTCAAAAATGGTTAGTTCGAAATATTTTGCTGATGAGAAAAGATGATCGAAAATATCGGCAATAACCACTTCGTAAACACCCCAATCTTTACTTTTTGAAAAACAATAAATTTCTATTGGCACACCATTTTCAGTAGATGATAATTGACGAACCATCAAAGTCATTTCCTGATTAATATGTGGATTCTTCTCAAGATAAGTGGTAAGATAATTTCTAAATAGGCCAATATTAGTTTGGTTTCTTCCATTTAATAGGTAAGCCTCATTTATTTTTTGATCTTTATTATATTGCTTAATCTCATCTTCTTTTTCTTGAATGTAATCTCTGAGATAATCAATATTTTTCAGTCGTTCAATTAAGTCGGCATCACAGAACTTAATGGAATTGATCTCAATATTTAATGCTCTTTTGATTCTTCTACCTTCTGACATTTCCATTCCTCGCCAGTTTTTAAACGAATCAGAAATAAAGGAATAAGTCGGAATTGTGGTGATTGTTTTGTCAAAATTTTGAACTTTAACCGTTGCCAAGTTAATTTCAACCACATCTCCGTCAGCACCATATTTTTCCATGGTAATCCAATCCCCTATTCTAACCATATCATTTGCTGCCAATTGTATACTTCCTACAAAGCCTAAAATAGTGTCTTTAAACACAAGCAATAAAATTGCAGTAGCAGCTCCAAGGGAGGTTAAGAAATAGACAGGTGATTGACCAGTTGCAATTGACAATCCAAGAATTACCATGAAACCGCCTACCAATATTTTGGCTAATTGAAAATAAGACTGAATTGGTTTATCCTTCAAATTTTCTCTTTCTGAAAGCACTTCATTTGCGGCAGACAAAAACCGAAGTATTGCAATTAGAATAACAAGGACAATTAAAATATCGGTTCCTTTTGTCAAAAAATTGGCAACCCGAGGGTAATCGTAAAATATGGTAATTAAGAAACTGTCCATAAATACCAACGGTACTAAATTTGAAATAATTGAGAAAAATTTGTGCTTTAATAAATAATCATCCCAATCTGTTTTGGATTTGTTGACAATAACGTGAAGAACATTAATCAGAATTTTTTTAGTTAACCACCAAAGAATCAAAATAAAAAGACCCACAAGAATAAACAACCCAATGGTTCTCATAATAATTAACCAATCTCCTTCAAGATTAACTTTAGTTAATAAGTTATTGGATTCATTAATGATCAATTCTGTTAAAGGGCGGCTGATACTGTCTGTCTTCATAATGCTATTTGAATAGCACAAAAATAACAATAATCAACAATAGGCAATCCCTTTAACGCATTATGATTCAATCAAAGGATTGTACATCATGACCGCATGATTTTCAGTAACCAATTCTTGCTTCACTTCACCAGATACTTTATTTGTTAATGATCGCCAGATTTGATTATGACGTGTATAGCCACCCCACCACTGCTGCTCAAACTTATGATTTGATTCATAAATTTGATAATCATGTTTAAGGACTTCAGTTGTACAAATATTTCCTCTTACGTATTTTTTTTCTAGCCAAACATTAATCTGAAAAGGAGAGTTTGTTTCATTTTTGATTTGCAAATCAATGTAATTATAGGATAGCGTAGCCCCACTTCCAAAAGGAATTTTACGGTTTACATCAGGAAATACATCATAACTATGTCGCCAACGTTGTTTAATAGTTAGTGGGGTATGGATAGTCATCCAATAAATTAAGTTTCCCAGTTGACACAAACCACCTCCTACTCCTTTACCAATCTGACCATTAGAAAGCACTAATCCATCAAGATAACCTTTTCGGCGATTTGGTCGACCAACCAATTTCCAAAACGAAAATATTTCTCCTGGCTCAATAACAATTCCATTGAACTTTTTAATAGCTATCCCAAGGTTTGTCGTTTTGTTTCTCTGAAGATACATATCAACATCTTTTAAAGGTCGTAATAATAATGACTGATGCTCAATTAATACCTCATCCAGTTGCTGAGTATTGAGATTTTTCGCCCAATTTTCCTTACCAAAAAACCAATTATACTTTCGTTTCAGACAGAAGTACTCTTTGCCTAATGTTTTTCTTAGAGAACTTCTATTTTTAGGTTTTTCCACAGTTTTTTGCATGGTGCATTAAAATTTGAAACTCTAAAATATGTAATTATTTTGATTGAAATTTTATACTTTCAGGTATTCTTTTTATCCGTGTGAATCAAATTATTATTCGATAAAGCACTTACTCTTTCTCGTTCATTTTTTCATACAAACCATAAATGATTCCGTCAGCCAAACCAATTTTAGGCACTATCAATTTTTTTGCTTTGATTTTAGACATTATACCTGAGTAAATTGAGATCGCTGGTACAATAACATCAGCACGATCTTCTTTTAATTGAAATTTTTTTATTCGCTTTTCAACCGAGAGCGGACTTATTTGATCATACAAATTCGTCAATTCCTGAAAAGAGATGGACTGCATATCTCGTTTACCAAGTAATTTATGTACTTTATTAATATTACCTCCGGTACCAAATACGCGATATTTTGATTTTAAATCTAAATTTTTATCTAGCCAGGAATTAATATCGCTCCAAACGGACTTATTAACCTTATCCTTCAGGAGCCTAATTGTACCTATTTTGAACGAACTTGCCGCTACTTTAAACCCATCTTTAAAAATTGAAACTTCTGTACTCCCTCCGCCCACATCAATAACAATAAATGGTGTATTCTTATCTACTTCGAGTAAAAAAAATGCTGAAAACACCAAACGAGACTCTTCTTCTCCATCAATAATTTCTATATCAATCCCGGTTTCCTTTTTAATCTCTTTTTGGACTTCCTTTCCGTTGCTTGCTTCACGCATTGCAGAAGTAGCACAAGCTCTAAGCTCTTTTACATTAAAGACATCTGCAATTAATTGGAATGCTTTGATGGTTTTGATAAAATCACCTTTCTTTTTAGACGAAATTTTACCTTTCTCAAAAACATCCATCCCTAATCTTAATGGAACTCTAGTATAAGACACTTTTTTGACAAATGAAAACCCTTCATCATTGATTGCAATCTCACCAATAAGTAGTCTGGCCGCATTAGTTCCTATGTCAATTGCACCTAATTTCATTGATCACTATTTTGTTTTAATTGGCTTTTAAAATAACTATAAATTTCTTCCTGCGAATTGACTTTCTCCTCATTATTTTTAGATACATACTTGTTCTTTTGTGTTTGATCAATTAACCTTGATTTAACGTTGTCGTTCCAATAAGTCTCAAACATAAAATCCAGATCTTTTTGAATTGATTTATCATTTATTGGGCATGTTACTTCAATTCTTCGATCAATATTTCTTTCCATCCAGTCTGCTGAAGAAATGAAATATTTTGCTCTGTTCCCATTAGAAAATATAAATAACCTAGTGTGTTCCAAAAATCGACCTACTATTGATCTAACTTCAATATTTTCGCTCATTCCTTTAACACCAGGAACCAAAGCACAAATCCCTCTAATAATGCATTGAATTTTAACCCCTTCTGAAGAAGCTTCATATAATTTGGAAATGAGTTTTGAATCTACCAAATTATTGATTTTTAATTTAATAAAGGCATCTTCTCCTCCTTTTGCCAATTTAATTTCATGATCGATCAAATGAGTTAGTTTTCGCCTTGAATTAAAAGGTGACACAATTAACTCACGGAATAAACTCCTATCGATATTACTTTTAAATATCTTGAAAACTTTATCTACTTCCTTCGCTATTAAATTATCAGACGTTAATAAACTGTAATCGGTATATATAGCGGCAGTTTTTTCGTGAAAGTTACCAGTTCCAATATGTGCAATAGATTGTACTTTATTGTTAGATTTTCGTTTGATCAAAATCAGTTTGGAATGTACTTTTAATCCCTGTACACCAAAATTAACTTGAACACCATTCTCTTCTAGGAACTTTGCCCATTCGATATTATTTTCTTCATCAAATCTGGCTAACAATTCAATAACAACCAGTACTTTTTTGCCATTTTTAACTGCTGAAATTAATGTATTAATAATCTGAGAGTTTTTGGCTACTCTATACAAATTAATCTTAATGCTTTGTACTTTAGGATCGATTGCAGCTTCCTGCAATAAATCTACTATATATTGAAATTTTTGAAATGGATATGATAGGAGAATATCTTTGGCCAAAACCGTTTTAATTATTGATTTATTTGACTGTTTTAAAATAGGATGCTGTAAAGGTTTTAATCTAGGATAGTTTAATTTTTTATTGCCGAAATCGGGAAAATTCATAAAATCCTTAAAATTATGGTATCTCCCCCCTGGAATAATATTCTCACCAACTAATAATTCTAATGAATCAATTAAATAGTGTAAAAGGTCAACGGGGATTGATGCATCATAAACCATTCTAACAGGATCACCTACTTTACGATTCTCCACACTCTTTTTCATCTTTTGTAAAAAGCTTTTAGAAATATCATCATCCAAATCAAGTTCCGCATCCCTTGTAATTTTAAAGGTAAACGCTTCAATTTGATCAAAGTCAAAAATGTAAAAAATATCCTTTAAGCCAAACCGGATAATATCATCAACCAGCATAACTTTTTTTTGATCTTCTTTTCCAGTTGGAATCACTATAAACCTATCTAAACTTCTTGGCACTTCAATAATCGCGTATCTTACTCTTTTTTTATCATACTCAACCATTTTTACAGCAAGGTAAATTGAATCATCATTTAGGTGAGGGAAAGCTAATTTTTCGGATAAAATGATTGGGGCTAATCTTGGTCGAATAACGTCTTGAAAATAGTCGGAAACAAAATCCTCTTCAAGTGGATTTAATTTTTTTTCATTTGTTTGTAGAATTTCGTTTTCATCAAGCTCTATTAGAAGCTTTTGGTAACACATTTCAAAAACCCGTTGTTGCTTAAGTACTATTTTTTTTATTTCGGCTAATAGCTTTTCGGGACCACCAGAATGCCCTTCTACTTTTTTGGTGCCAATATCTATCATTCGCTTTACAGTAGCTACTCTCACACGAAAAAATTCATCTAGATTGTTTGAATAAATCCCCAAAAACTTCACGCGTTCAATCAAAGGATTTGACTGATCAAAAGCCTCTTGTAGCACCCTTCCATTAAACGATAACCAGCTGAGTTCGCGATTGAATAATTCCATGAAACGAATATAGAAATTTATTGTTTAGCTGATATTAACCCTATCCTTTCTTTTTGAACTATTCACTAAATTTAATATTCAATTAATTTAGATTACAAATTGCTTAAATCATGTCATTATTTATTCATACTTTCATTAAAAAGATATAAATAGTATATTAGAACCTTAAAACAAAGTACTACAACCAGTATAAATGTCAATTGAAAATCTTATACCGGCTCAAAACAAGTTAACTCTTAAATTTGAAAATAAGGCGCTTGAACAGGCGTTTTGCCAATCATATGATAGTAGTCTCAGGCTGCCATTGCGCTACGGTATTATTATCTCTATCGTTTCCTGGTATTGTGCCATCCCATTAATTTATGTTATCATTCCTGAACATTTTATTCTTTTAGGTAGCTTTACTTTTCTTTATATTGGATCGTATTTTGGTTTCATCATTTATGCAACCTACAATCTTCAATTTCAAAAACATTACCATATTTTAGGCGCTATATCAAACGCCTGGGCCGGTCTTTATGCTATTTACTTTTGCGGTCAGTTTCCAAATGGCGTCCATTTAACCTTGCCAGTACTAATTTTTATTATTTTCTTCGGCTCATATATGATTCAGTTAAGGTGGATGGCTGCATGTATTGCAGCCTTTTCATACACGATAGGTTACCATATTTATATTGCCAATTTATCTGATTTAAGTTCTGCACAAGTTATGCTATATGCTTTTGTGGCTTGGATGACTTTGATTTTTGCTATTTTAGCTGGAAGAGTTTCTGAGCAAAAAAATCGTGTTGCTTATATTCAAAGAAAGACCATTCGAGAACAAAGTCAGTTAATTGAGCAAGAAAAAGAAGTCCTTTTAAAAGAGGTACATCACCGCGTGAAAAACAACTTACAGATCATTGTTAGTTTAATTAATTTGCAATTATCAAAACAAGATGACCCAAAGGTTGAATCAGCATTATTTGATACACAAAATAGAATATTATCTATGTCATTGGTTCACCAAAGAATGCAGCAGACAACTGGCTTTTCAAATATCTTATTATCAGACTATATTAGTCAGTTAATTGGATCAGTTGCTTCGAATTACAAACACAATAGGAAAATATTTCAGCTTCAAATCCCTGATGATTTGACAATAAACATTGAAAATGCAGTACCTTTAGGCTTAATCATTAATGAGGTAGTGACCAATTTTTATAAACATTGTCTATCAGCAAATGGTGATGCCAATTTTAAAATTGAAGCTAAATCATTAAAAGGTAAATTGTCATTGATATATTCAGATAATGGGCCGGGGTTTCCTGAAAAAGTGATGCAAGATTACGATACACTTGGACTTGAATTAATTGAGAGTTTATCAGACCAAATTGATTCAAGTTTTAAATTTCATAATAATTCTGGCGCTGTTTATGAAATACAAGCGATTTAAACCAACTTGGTGAAATTACTGCACTAAAAGATTACATCCCCGTAAATCTGAATGATCAAATCGGCCGAGTAAATTAAAAAACTCACCTTCATACCTGCCTAAATCTTGAGTAGCAATAAAGGCACAAGAATGAATATTTGCAAGATCGATAACATTAATGCCTCCCGATTTATTTGTGACATAACTAAAAGGATCATTGGTTTCTCTAATAAGAATTTTCATCCAGGGTGGACAAGAAAAATGTCCATTAGAAAACGAATAGGCCTGGGTTAATAATTCCGTCATTCCATATTCCGAGTGTATATCTTTCACCTTCAACCCTTGTTTTAAAATCTTATGCAGCTCAGCTTTAGAAATTTCTTTCCTTTGACCTTTCATACCACCCGTTTCCATGACAACATACTTTGATAAATCCAAATTGTAATTTTGAGCTAGATCCATTAAAGCATAAGAGACCCCTATTAAAAAGATTTTTTTAGATCCTGAATAGTGAGTTATGAAATTTACTAAATCATTCTGATTATGAAGATAAAAACCGCTATCAACATGTTCGCTGAGTTTGATTAATTGGTCAACCATATAGACTAATGAAGAACCTTCTCTTTCTAGATAATTCGGTAATAACCCTATAATAACATAATCTTTAGGGCTCCCATAATAAATCTGAAACGATTTTAAAAAAGAAGCTTTATAAATTTCAAGGCTTTTGACATGGTGTCTACTAGTTATCATACTGGTTGTACCACTGCTTTTAAAACAAGCCTCAGAATTAAATTCTCCAGACTTAATTTCATGAGTTTTAAAAAAAGAAATTGGTAAAAAAGGGATATCTCTTAATTGTTTTATTTCGGTTGGAACAATTTTTAATAAATCACAGTATTCTTGATAAACAGAATTGCTTTGATATTGATAGTTAAATATTTTAAGTGCCATCTTCAAAAAGTCAGAATCTGATTCTATCTGCAAAATTTCGGCATGAAAATCAGATACGTTAAACATGGTATAATTTTATTTTAGCTATCTTTACTACTAATTCAAATATTTGGTAAAAACATACCGTTAATATATGAAAATGCAGACAAAAGTACATTATATTTTTCTTTTGACCACGGTTGTGTGGCTTGTAAGTTCATGTTTTAAACAGGAGGAATATCCTCTTATTCCTGCAGTAAGTTTCAATGATTTTATTATTCATGGTGCTAATGATAGTGCTGAAATTATAATTAATTTTACTGATGGGGATGGTGATATTGGATTGTTAGACAGTGATACCCTCGCTCCTTATAACTTTAATGGCGAAAATTACTATAATCTTTTTCTTCACTATTATGAAAAAAACGACACTCTAGGCTGGGTCAAAGGTAGAGACGTCAATAATAATCCTATTATCTTTAATTTTAGATTACACCCTGTTTTACCATATGATCAATCCAAAGGAATCCAAGGGACAATAAAATATCGTTTTTCTCTGTTTTACAATGTCTTTTCTGAGCAATCTGATACGATCAAATATAAATTCCAAATCACTGACCGAAGTCTAAATAAAAGTAATTTTTCAGAGTCAAGTGAGATTGTTATTCCATAATAATATGGTAATCTATATTTTATCAAGAAATCCTAATTTATACTCTACCTCAAGAATTTTCAGAGAAGGCAAAAAAGCGGGACACAATGTTCAGGTTATTAATCATCTTTATTGTGAACTCTTAATAGAGAATAATAGCTTCAAAATTCAATATGAAGGCAAAATATTAAAAAAACCAGATCTTATTATCCCAAGAATAGGAGCTAATGTCACTAATTTTGGAGAAAAAGTTATTCGTCATTTTGAGAAAATGGGTGTTAAAACCTTAACGTCATCAATAGGTTTGATAATGTCAAGAGATAAATTTAAATGTATGCAAACTATTGTTGAACATGGTGTGACCGTGCCAACAACTTATTTCTCTGATGATTTGCATGAAGCTGAACAAATTGTAAAACAAAAGTTAGGCTACCCTTTTATCTTAAAACTAATTGAGGGAACACAAGGAGTTGGTGTGTTTCTAATAAATGATGAAGAAACTGCTCAACGTTATTTCGATTTATATTCAGATTCAAGGCACAAAGTGATTCTTCAAAAATTTATTTCGGAATCATTTGGACGTGACATTAGAATTATTGTTATTGGTCAAAAAATTGTGGCGGCTATGGAAAGAATTGCCCCTAGTAATGAGTTTAGATCAAATATCCATAGAGGTGGACGAGGTAAAACTGTTGAATTAACGGAAGAGGAGAAAGGCATAGCTTTAACAACCATGAAAGCTCTAAATTTACATATTGCTGGAATAGATATTATTCGATCTAAATCTGGACCTCAATTATTAGAAGTCAATTCCTCTCCTGGCTTGGAAGGAATTGAAAAAACAACCAAGACCAATGTAGCTAGAGCTATTATAAACTATATTGAAAATGATCATTAATAAAACAACTATATCACCCGGTGAACCTGTTACTCTAGAACTTAACGTGTCAAAATTACCCTCTGGTACTCCAATAAGTATTTATGCGCACATATTTAAAAGCGTAAACCCTGGTCCAACAATTTTGTTGACAGGAGGTGTTCATGGGGATGAAATTAATGGTGTAGAAATTGTACGGCGAGCAGTTGACAGAGGTTTATTCACTGATTTACACTGCGGAACTATAATAGCTATTCCTTTAGTAAATGTTTATGGTTTCATTAATTTCTCGAGGGACTTACCTGATGGTAAGGATGTTAATAGGAGTTTCCCTGGCAGCTCAACTGGATCATTGGCTTCGAGGGTTGCGGATACCATCACCAAACATATTATTCCGCACATTGATTACGGCATTGATTTTCATACTGGAGGATCAAGTATTCATAACCACCCACAAATTAGGGTATTCAAATCAGATGATGAGAGCCTCAAATTAGCCAGCATATTTTCACCGCCACTTATTATACAAACAGGACTAATTTCAAAATCTTTTAGAAAAGAGTGTTTTAATCGCAAAATTCCTATGATTGTTTTTGAAGGTGGTGAATCTTTAAGAATTGATAATTATTCTATTAGAGAAGGAATTAACGGTATTAAAAGAGTTTTAGGTCATTTTAATATGGTCAGTGAAAAGCTCCCAGAACAAAAATCACAAATTTTCACAAATCATAAATGGCTCAGAGCTTCAACATCAGGAATCTTTGTTGCCAAAAAAATTACAGGAACTTGGGTAAATAAGGGCGACGAATTAGGTTTTATCACAGATCCTTATTCTACTAAAAAAACCAAAATTATTTCCAAGCAAAGGAGTTATATTTTTGGACATGAAAATCGACCAGTTGTTAATCAGGGAAAGGCACTTTTCCATATTGCTTATTAATATTCCTTAAAAACGACACACCGCAACACCTTTAAAAACATACTGTTACGTCATTACTGTAACTTTTTCGAACCTCTAGCGTCATACTGTCAAAGAAACGATAAATGGACTTTATCACGCATAAATAAAATTTAGAGTATTGGCCAATATTACTAATAACGTCCACTAATCAATTTAATAAACTTAAAACATTAAAAAGATGAAACGTATAGTAATAGTATTAGGATTTACCTGTTATTTGTTCACCTTATCACATGGACAATCAGTAAATAGTGAAAATGACTTGGTGATAAACCAAGCAACAGAGATACTTAGTTATAAACCTGCAGTAACTGAGCAGATTTCTCCTATTTGCTTCGCAGAATTTGCCGAGAAAAAACCAGAATTTAAAGGTGGCTTTGAAGCTATGAATATTTGGATTACTCAAAATTTATCAATGCCACATTTTGAAACACCAGACGAAGGAACAGTTTATGTCAGATTTATAGTTGAAGCTAGCGGTACAATTTCAAATGCCAAAATTCTAAAAGGTATCAATTTAAGCCAAGATCAAGCTGTATTAGATGTCATTAAACAAATGCCAGTATGGATTCCAGGTCAACTTGAAGGCAAGAACATCCCTACCCAATTCGATTTACCAATTAAATTTACAACAAAATAATCCCATGCCAAATCAATGAATAGGAGCATCTTCTAACGATATGCTCCTTTTTTATTTTTGAATTTCAGCAAAAGTTGAAAACCGATTTCCTCGTCTCTGCTGGAGTCTTATGAATCTTTCTAATCGTGCCAGAGCAAACCTGGTACAAGCCTTAGGGTGACCTATTATCACTGTGTGATCAAATTTCTTTACTGTATTTCTTCTAATAACAGCATTTAATTTTGTTACAAAATACCCATCAACCGAAGCAGACAACAACTTTCCCTTTGTTAACATCTCCCTTTTATGACCTGGTGAAGGCATTGGATAACCATCTCCCATTGGTTTATGATCTTTTGGGTTTAACCTTCCTAAAAGAAACAGTTGCCAAAAAAACCAAACTGAATATTTATAATTCGAAATTGGATATTCTGAAAATTCACCATTAATATCTTCTTCGCAAATGTCTTCTGAAAATTGCCAATGATCTTTATCTGGTGTTTTCGAAAAATCATAATAATAATTGCCTTTAACATTTTTGCCCTTAGGAAAAACAGTTGAATCAAGCAATAAATTTGCTTTTTCGAAAGCTGATTTAACTTTTGAAAAAGGCTGCAGACACCATCCTCCAGCTCGAAAACTATCTACCTTTTTACCAGTTAAATTCAATAAAATTTGTTGGTAATCCTGAACTATACGTTCAATATCCTGTTGTTCAAAATCCACAAGTTTATAACGTGTCACATCCATAATCCAAGATTCACCATCATGAATTGTATCTTCCCAGTGTGGATGGATATGTAATTGACAATCATGGCCCTCCTTAACTAAAGTTTTGATTTGGTTAGTCACAAGTTCATATTCGTGCTTGACTTTTGGAAAATGAATAAACTCATTCATTTTTTTTAGATACCCAACATCAATAAAAAACACCAAAGCTACTTTAGTTTTTTTTGCAATTTCTCTAAGTCTATTAGTAGGTTCAATTATACAATGTTCAACAGTTCCTGTAGGATTTCCAAAGAACAACTCATAGTCGTATGTCAAATAAATAGTCAACTTATTTTTCGGCGTTCATTTTCTCAAATTGTTTGACTAAATCTTCCATTGACAAAGCAATATTTTTGATTCGATTTTCTGCTGTTTCTGCCATTGCAGATTCTGGAAATTTTTCTAAAAATTCGTGATAATAAGTTTTAGCTGAACTGGTATCCCTTAAATCAAAATCTGTATGATTGGCTCGATTAAAATAAACTGACTCAAGCTTTGAATAGTTTGGATAGTTATCAATAATAAGATTGAGCAGATATACTGATTTTTGAACCTTACCTATAGCCAAATTAAAATCTGAGGCTTTTAATAAATACCCTGCAGATTTTGCATCCTCAGGAAATATAGTGGCGTATTTCTCGAACAAAGAAGCTGCTAAAATTAAATCTTTTTTATCTGGCGCAGTTGTATTTAACTTACTTTCTATCTCTTCAACCTGCTTAATAAACTGAGCCGTATCCATCTTTACCTCACCAACCTTTGCTTCAATATTAATAGTTTCATCACTATCACTAGAGTCACATGAAATCAAAATGGTGCCACACAATACTATTGATAAAATTCTCTTTTTCATTTTTTCTATTTTTTTCTTTTATTAATAGGGAACTTCATTCTATATTGTACATCAACAATACCCTTTGATATATTCACCAATTTTTTCTTTAATATTCGCTTTTTTAATGGTGTTAAATGATCTGTAAACAATATCCCCTCAACGTGATCATACTCATGTTGTATGATCCTAGCTGCGTAGCCTTCATATTCATCTTCGTGGAATTCCCAATTTTCATCATAGTAACTGATTTTAATTTTAGGTTTTCTAAATACTTCTTCTCTTATTTGAGGAATACTTAAGCACCCTTCAGCAAACCCCCACTCTTCGCCTTCTTCTTCCTCAATTATAGGGTTTATAAATACCTTTTTGAAACCTTCTAATCCTTCGGCTTTTGGGTCCGGTTCTTCTCCTTCTTCATCTTCCTCCTCAGCAAATGGAGATGCATCAACAATAAACAATCGAATTGATTGATTGATCTGAGGAGCAGCTAAACCTACACCACTAGCTTCATACATGGTCTCAAACATATTTGAAATCAAACGATCAAGATCTTTATAACCTTCGTCAATTTCAACAGCTTCCTTTTTTAAAACTGGATCACCATATGCAACAATCGGTAATATCATTGAATAATTTTTTTGACAAAATTAATTGATTTCTTAAAACTTATTTAACTTTTAAATAAAAGTTCTAGACACAACAGTCATTCGGTTGGTCAATATATAGAAAAACAAGGAATTTATTTATATATAAATTACTAATAATCAGAATAAAATTGGACATCTCAAATTAATTTTATTTAATCTGTAAGTTTTACCTTAATGAGGACGACTTAAATTATATATTTTAGACAATGACCGCACTTTTAAAAGACAATTGGAAATTATTTTTAGTAGCTACTTTAACTTTAGGTTTAGCACCTTTTGACCCACCTCATGTTTGGTCAAAACTAGTTTGGATCAATGGTGGGGGTGCATTTAATGGTCCAGAACCAATGGCATTTATAGATTGGCTAGACCTTCTGGTACATGGTTTACCATGGATATTGTTAGTACTGTCACTTCTAATAAATGGTAAATCCTTTATTGATAAACATAGAAAGGTGGGCGATTGAACCGCTATGACAGTATTATTCATAATAAAACCGGCTATTCTTAACACTTGTTGTTTTTTTATTTATTTTTAAAGAAAAACTGTTATGAAAAAAATCTACACTGTTGTGATCTGCTTTGCATTATCTATTGGTGCTAATGCTCAGATTACTTTAACCGACTCAAGTATTCCTTCAACCGGAAGCACATATACTTATCATGCACTGGCGTCGCCAATTCTAAATTCTACGCTAACAGGTCCGAATTATACATGGGACTTTTCAAATCTTATTGGAGCACCACTGAATTATGATATTGCTTTACCGTCTGCTGGTCAAATTCCAAACACTTTTCCAACGGCCTCATATGTAGAAATAGCTACTGGTGGTGAAAATTATTATATTACTTCGAGTTCTGAACAGTCTCTATTAGGACATTATATTCCAAATATTTCCGAAATTACCTATACGAACAAGAGGGAAGTGCTTCTATTTCCAACTACATATAATGACATCTTTAATGAAACATTTGCAGGTAATGTTTTAAGTATACCCTCAAGTTCTAATTTTGACAGATCGGGAACCATTAAAATACATGCAGATGGTTATGGAGACATTATATTACCATACGGCACTGTATCTAATGTTCTTAGAGTCACTAATGTTTTAAATTATGGGGATGTGTTCAATGGTGTGACAATCGGCACTTATGTTGATACAATAATCCGTTGGTATGATGGTGTTACAAATAACATCATTGCCTCATATGTTGCAAATTACCTAAACGGTAGTCCAACGCCAACACTGAGCCAATTTTCGTATATTGACCAGAGTCATTTGGGAACTGGTAGTGGAACTTCAAATATTGAAAGTAGTGCTGCAATCATGCCATTAAAGTTCTACCCAAACCCTGCTAGAGATGCAATTACTCTGAATTATGATGAAACCGTTAAGACCATAAGTATTATTGATATTAAAGGACGAACAATTCTATCAATAAATCCGATTGATCAAATTAATACGGTGGACGTTTCCAATTTTAGTTCGGGATTTTATTTTGTCAAGTACGATACACAAACTAAAACACACTATGAGAAATTAATTATCGAATAGAATCATGTATTAATATTGATAAAAAGGTCTGAATACATCAGGCCTTTTTTATTGAAAAACAATAGGGTTAACGTAGATTTTTGAAACAGATATTGGATCAGGGTTATTCAAATGTATTAACCGGTTGCCGAACTGAAATAAATTATCAAAATACCATCCCTTATCAATTGACTTAAGATATTTAACTTTTAGCATTAATGGATAATCTTTACTTGCTTTTAAGGCAAATGCATTTGGCCGAAAGGAAACGTGTTTTTTGTCAACATAAACCGTATTAACTGTTCCGAAAAAGCCAGCCTCTTTTCTATTTTGTGGTTTATGGTAAAAATTTGAAGCGGTATCTTGACGCACAATTTTACCAGACTTTAAAAATAATACCTTATCTCCCCACCTCATAGTTTCTTCGCCATTGTGAGATACTAACAAAACAGTGATATTATTTTTCTTAAGGTAATCATCAATATAATTTTCTATTTTTTGCTTAAGAAAATAATCCAATTGATTGAATGGTTCATCCAACAATAAGAGTTCAGGTTCGTCAGCTAAAGCACGTGCAATGGCTAACCTTTGTTTTTGACCACCTGATAATTGATTTGCTGTTAATGACTTTATTTTTTCTAATCCCGTTACCTTTAAAAGTTCCTCAATTCGGTAATTGACATAGTCTTTATCAAATCGCAATAATTTTAAACGTATATTTTCTTCAACGGTATGAAAACCATCTAACCCAAAATCTTGATTAACTAGCTTAATTGAAGTATGACCTGGAACCAACTGATCTTTTGGTCCTTTTACTTTATTATCTTCAAACCAAATCTCTCCTGAATCAGGTTGCAAATATCCGGCTATTGTCTTCAACAATGTGGTTTTACCACATCCACTCTCACCTACTAATACCATTCTATCCCCTCTATTTAAGTTTAAGGAAATTGATTTTAATACTGGAATTGCATCATATGAAAATGATATATTTTTGACTTGCAACATATTTAAAATCCACTAATGATGATGGTACAAGACCTATTAAAAGGGGCAGGATTTGACCGATCAGGATGTTGAATATTCATGATCATGTGTTTTCCATCTGGCGTGAAAACAACCCCTGTAGTTTCAGAATTTTTAGGTGCGACTGCAAAACGCATTAAATCATCTACATCCGGATTTTCAATAGACATATCCAAAAAATAAAGCTCATTACAATAACTATTAGGCTGATTACCTGATCGATCGCGATCCATTCCAATGATATCTTCACTTAATACTAAATAGGTCTTATTACCAATTTTAATGCTCGTATTACAATCAGGATTTGAAAAACAACCTAAACTATCCCTTCTAAGACCACCTTCTAAATAAACGGACATTCTATTTTTAATTGGATCAAATTCTAATATCCTTCCATAAGGGTCATCAAAATCTTCTCCTATATCAGTTTTTCTTAGGTTGGCTAAAGCATAATTTGAAAATTGCCCCCCTTTTTCGTAAGATTGTGTTAAATTATAATGATCCTGCCCTGTTTCACAGATATAGAGTTTACCATCAATTTCTTCAATCCACTCATGCCTAATAAACATTGTGGCCCCTTTTTTCAAAGCAATTTCGCTAACATTAATCCAAGAATTAGTATCATTTGGAATTTCCAACCATTCTCCACTTATACCATCACTACTTTGTTTATATGCAAACAAATGTCCAAAATTATAATTATAGGCGGTATCAGGAATAAATTTGTAAAAGATACCAGGGTTCATATCATCAGTCAAATAAACGGCTTTGCCATCTGCCGTGCAATGAACATCTTCATGAACATATTTACCCATTTGATAATGCTTTTTGATCACTTTTCTTGTTATAGGATCAACTTCAACAATATATCCCATGTTTTGCCATGCCGGACGCCCATTAACCCAAGAAGTGTCTCTCTGCCCTTGACCGAACTGATATAAATATTCTGTATTATGACTCCACGTTTCTTCACATGTGAAAATAGTCCCATTTGGCGTCAAACTTCCACCACAATTTCTATTGGTAAAACCAACTCCAGAAAAATCAATATGATTAAAGTCGCTGATAACTTGCCATTTTTTATGCTTGAATTCAATTTCGAACATTGTCGCTCCACCACCATCACCGAGTCCATCATCTTTATATTTAGTCTCGTGACTGATATACAACCATCCTTTTGTGTTCGGATTGATCTTATCAGGAATGAAAACCGTTAAGTCATGATTACCTTTTGCTGGGAAGATCTTTTGATCTGCTCTAGTTACAGAATCAAATTCTGAAAACAAAACCGTGTAGGTAAACCCTTCGGGTAAAAGTAAATGATCAGTTTCAAAATTAGACGGGATACTTTTGAAAGGTGGAACGGAATCAATTACCCTTTGTACTTCAGCATTAATAGAATCCCCACCTATATGAATATCTGTCACATAAGTGTTAGTATCGCATGACAATAAACTCAAACAAATGAATATCCAAAAAATGCTTTTCATGACTAGTTGTTTGAAGACAAATTTAACTTAAACAATCTAAATTAAAACGCATGCTGAATTAAATCTGATTACAAACTGAATTTATCTTTAAACTTAATAGCTTGTCGTCTAGAAATATCAATCTTGGTTCCACAATCCATTTCTACCTGAAGGCTACCGTTAAACCAAGATTCTATATTAACAACGCGGTTCAGGTTAATGAGATACTTTCGATTCGCTCTAAAAAAGAGTTTAGTATCTATCCTATCAGCAAGACTGCTTAAGGACCTTAGGATTAAGGGGTGGTAGTTTTGAAAGAAGACTTTGACATAATTACCATCCGATTCAAAATATCGTACCTCCTCAATATTAATAAACCAAACCTTATCCCCGTCCTTTATAAAAATTCGATCTCCTTTCTCCAATTTAGAAGACAATTCTACGGATTCAGGTATTTTATATTCTTCTGTAATTCTTGTGATTACATCAATAAGACGATCATCATCTAAGGGCTTTAATAGGTAATCATACGCATTAAGCTCAAATGCTTTGATAGCAAATTCATCAAATGCAGTTACAAAAACGGTCCTTGGTGGATTATCAAGACGTTCAATTAATTCCATACCTGATTCACCAGGCATTTGAATATCAATAAATAACAATTCAGGATTTAATTCCAAAATACCTTTTTCTGCCTCATTGGCATTTTTAAACTCTCCCACTACATCAATTTGGGGATATTGCTTTAACATGGATTTAAACTCTTCTCGAGCTAATCGCTCATCATCAACAATGATTGTCCTAATCTTCATCTAGTATTTTTTTTACGTCAATATGAGCATGCACCATTCCATCAGATTCAGAAAGATCAAATTTGGCTGCATCTCCATAAATAATTGCTAATCTTTTTCTGGTGTTTTCAATTCCAATACCATGATGATTTTCTGGAATGTTTAGTTTTCCAGAATTACTCACATTTAAGAACAACCTATCCTTTTTTAATACTGCACTAATGGTTAATTCACCTCCATCAACTAATTTAGATAAACCATGTTTGATGGCATTCTCAGTTATCGTTTGAAGCATTAAAGGTGGGATTTTACACAACATTGTCTCCTCCGCGATATTAAACGTAATCCTTATATGGTCTTCAAATCTAATTTTTTCAAGATCTAAATAAGTTTTGACAACGTCAAGTTCTTCAGCTAAAGTAATCAGTCTATTCTTACTTAAGTGGATTGAATTTCGAAGTAGATTTGAGAGTTTAGTAATGGCTTTTTTCGAACCTGACTTATCTATTTCAACTAAAGCCTTAATTGAATTTAAAGAGTTAAATAGAAAATGAGGATTGATTTGTGCCCTTAAATTTTTAAGTTCAATTTCGTTTCGAGAAGCCTCAAATTGTAAATTTTTTATTTCCTCTTTTCTTGAACGTTCAATAAACAAATAAGTGTAATAAAATCCATACCACAACGAAAATACAATAAACGAAATAAATACATTCACCATAAATTGCGAATTCGATACTGACTTATATTCTTCTATATAGTAATCAGGAATAACAATATAATCACTATAAATTACTTGAATCCATTCAAATAAAAAAGCCGTTCCAACCGCACCCAAAATAGTCAGTAATACGATCTCCCAAACTGTTCTATTAAGCCAATTAAACCTAATAATAAGAAACCTTGCTAGGTGAGATATTACAATTGCCAATACAAAGGAAAAGAAATAATAAAGCACCAATCGATTGGTAAACTTTATCCTATCAGTTAAATAGACAAGGACGAAAAATATGAGTGTATAAGAACCCCAGCCAATTAATTGAACTACCCAATACAACCAATTATTTTTTTTAGATTTTGTCAGCATATCTCAAATATACCCTATAACATAGCTTATACCAACCTAATTTTGATAGACAAGCTAATTTAGACTTGGAAGATAACCAAAATATATTTAAACGGTATATGCTTTATTATTGAAGTATTAAACGTTGAATCTGAAGTGCATAATATCGCCATCTTCTACAATATAAGTTTTACCCTCAACACCAAGCTTACCGGCATCCTTAATTGCTGTTTCAGATTTATAATGGATATAATCATTATACTTTATGACTTCAGCACGAATAAAGCCTTTTTCGAAGTCTGTATGAATAACCGCAGCTGCTTGTGGGGCAGTTGCACCTACTGGAACCGTCCACGCCCTAACTTCTTTTTCACCACAGGTAAAATAAGTTTGTAAATCCAGTAACTTATATGAAGATCTAATTAATTTATTAACTCCTGGTTCTGACAATCCAATTTCTTCGAGAAACATCTCTCTTTCTTCATAAGATTCCAGCTCAGCAATATCAGCTTCGCTTTGCGTTGCAATCACTAGAACTTCTGCCTTTTCATCCTTAACGTTTTCAATAACAAGATTAGAATAGGAATTACCTGAATTTGCTGATGCCTCATCAACATTACACAAATACAAGACTGGTTTGGCAGTAATTAATTGAAGACCCATTAAAATTTTCTTTTCATCTTCGGATTCCGACTGATAAGTTCTGACTGATTTTCCTGCCTCCAAAACTTCTTTTACTTTTTCAAGTAATTTATGCTCTTTAAGAATTTCTTTATCCCCTGATTTAGCAGCTCTTGAAATACTTGATAACCTTTTCTCAACAGTATCTAAATCTTTTAATTGTAATTCAAAATCGATTACTTCCTTATCTCTAATTGGATCAATTGATCCATCAACATGCACAATATTATCATCATCAAAGCACCTGAGGACATGAATAATGGCATCTGTTTCTCTAATATTACCTAAAAATTGATTTCCAAGACCCTCTCCTTTATGAGCTCCTTTCACTAAACCAGCAATATCAACAATTTCAATTGTTGTAGGCACAACACGTTGAGGATGCACTATTTTTTCTAACTCAGTTAATCTATCATCAGGAACAGTAATGGTACCAACGTTTGGTTCAATCGTGCAGAATGGGAAATTTGCAGATTGTGCTCTTGCATTTGACAAACAATTAAACAAAGTAGATTTACCAACATTCGGTAATCCAACTATACCACATTTTAATGCCATGGCGAAAATTTTTATGCAAAGATATTCATTTTGCCTATCTAATCAATTAAATTATTTCAAATATCTCTTAATTTGACAAATAAAAAAGCCGCTCAAATAATTTGAGCGGCTTTTTTATTTTTATTAATTTCTTAATATTATTTATTGGCCCTTAATAATTGGACCGAACCTTGACCAGCATATGGCGTATTATCTGTGGATTTCCCTGTATAAGAGAAAAAGTATACACCATCTTGACATTCTTTATCAGTGTCCATTACGTTACCATTCCATCTGTCATCAATACTTGTAAAGTGGAAAACTGGAACACCATATCTATTATAAACAGTACAGTCAAATTCTTCAATTGCATCATTAGGGAAATAGAATTCACCATTTGGATCAGCACCTGGTGTAAACACATTCGGCACATCTAATCTTGAGATTTGGTGTACTACAATCCTCACACAAAGTGAATCTTGACAATCGTTAAAATTTTGAGCCACCAAACAGAAATCAAATTCATTTTCACCTTCATATTTAGTTTTTAATTTTTCATTATAATTATAACTAAACTGCCAAAATGCGCCGTCAGGATCATTTGCATAGAAACTATACTTGAAAGTTGTATCTGAGAAAGGATCAAATGGATCAACAAAATTTAATGATTCATTTGAAAAGGTAACATCCATTATTTCTGTACCTTCAAATTCTCCTGGCCCAGTAAATTGATCAGAATTTACAGAGAATGCTGCAATTGGATTAACTGAATCTAAAGTAATTGTTTTAACTAGGGTACAACCCACATTATCAGTAATTGTTATCGTATAAGGCCCTGGATTTAATCCAGACCATGAAGTCGTGTTTGTTGTTGCACCTGTTGTTTCATTTTTCCATAAATAAGTCCAGTTACCAGCACCACCAAAAGCAGATGAATAAACTACCCCATTACCTACCTGAAATTCTTCTGCTCTACAGTATGCTGGACGTGTACCTGTAGAATCTTCCAATTCAGTATTTTCAGTTAATGTAAAATCAAAAGCATTTGTACAACCATTATCATCTCCAATGATTACAGAATAATCACCTGCTGGTAAATTACTAGCAACAGGCGAATCATAAATTGGTTGACCATTGTTTCCAATAATTAGAGGGTGTTGATCTAGACCAGGTAAATCCCATGCATAAAATTCAACATTTGCAAGATTTATATTTGCACTAAGATTTGTTCCTTGAGGTTGTAAATTGAATACATCAGTAATATTAATAACACCAGTACTATCACCAAAACAATTAATATTTTTTGTTGTAAAAGAGGCATCAATCGCAGCCGGATCTACTAACTCATGTGAAATTGTAGCGATACAACCATTTATGTCCTCAACTGAAGCAGAATATAGACCCGCTGATAAACTATTTGCAGTTTGAGAAGTTAAATTTGGATCATGTCCCCAACTAAATACACTACCACCTGGAGTACCGCCAATAATTCCTAAGTTTATGGAACCATTGCTTTCACCATGACAATTTGGTGGAGCAGCACTTTGAACTATTAATTGTAAGCCTGAAGGTGAAGTCACTGTCACTGGGATTGTATTTTCACAACCAGACGCATCAAGTGCAGTTACTGTCCAAACCCCTTGACACATTCCCCCAACCGAGGCACCAGTAAATGTTTGACCATTAGGAGCGGTCCAAGTAATTGAGATGATTTGAATACCATCAGGAACGCCATTAGCATCAACACCATAAGCGTTAACTGTAGCATTTCCATCACATGCACCAAAACAACCTACTGTACCTAAAGCAATCACGTCAATTTGAATAGTGTGGTTTGCAATAGCTGGCACAGTAACTAAAGAGTCAGTAGTACAACCAAATTGGTCAACTAATGTAATTGTAACTAAATTACCAGGAGGTGCTAAAAGCGTATCAAATGGTAAAGTTGTTGTTTCTGAGTTCCCGTCCATAATGATTTCAGCTAAACCACCATTTCCAGAAGCAGGATTAGCTTCTACAAAAATAGAACCGGTTGCAGTTGCTTGACAACTTGTTGCCGCCACCAAACTAACGTTTACAAACTGAGGCGTAAAAAATGTACCCGTAACAGTTTGTTGACATCCACTTGCAGCGTCTGTAATTAGGACATTATAATTATTGTTATTATCTAAACCACTCAATGTAATTACATCAGGCGTAGTAACTGTAGTAGCACTAATAATTCCTGCTCCAAGGTTAATGGCATTTACAGTTCCACCACCACCAGTTACAGTAATGTCAACTTCATTGCCATTAGCACAGTTAATTTGATCAACAACTGTGACATCACAAGCGTAAGTAATTTCTATAGGAGGCCCTAAAATGTAACATTCATTACCGTCTAAATCCCAATGCAATGCTCCATTATCATTAACACCTAGTATGCCTCCATTTGCGCCTAAACCATCATCTCCAGCAACAGGTACTAACCAATAGGTTCCACATCCCAATAGAGGATGATCAATTACAGGACTGCCAGGTGCATTTATATCCATTAGAGAATCTGTTGGAAGAATTACATTTGTAAATCCTAGATCTAATGCAGGATCTGGACCAGAAGGAAGTGCATCATACACTAAAAACATTAATTGTGCTGAATACACACCATCTCCACCGTCAATTGACGCAATTGTATCTTGAGGCAAACTATAATCACCAGCAGAAAGAATTGCAAAAGACTCTCCACTGCAAATTTCAATTGGTGCGTTTGTAGGTAGGCCATTTTTTTCAAGAGAAAAAGTTCCAGGTTCAGAATGACAATTTGTTACAATTGTACAGTCAGTACCTCCAGTACCTCCAATTTGAGATAAAGAAAAAGTACTAACTTGATTAGAGAAGTTAGTAATTAGCATCACATAAACTTCACCAACAGATGCACCAATAATATCTGGATACTCATTGTAAACTCCCATTGATCCACCAAGAAACCCACAATCGACATTTCCGATAGGATTTGGTGCATTTCCTAAGTTACCACATGCACCTTGCGCATCTGCAAGGCTATTAAACGGACCCCAAATAATAAAATCAACATCAACACTTGCTGTTAATTCCATATTGATATCACCAGCCTGAGATACCTCAAAATAAAACCAACTTGGGTTAGGTTGTGTTCCAAGACAACCATAGTTATTACCAACGGGGGAACTAGGTGCATTTGCATTTACACCAAAAGACAATATGGAATCTGTACATATTGGTGCCATATCGGCACATGTCGTATTGGTTTGACCAATAGCAGCATTAAAACTGATGACTCCTACAATAATTAATAAAGATTTAATCATTCTCATTTTATTTGTTTTGTTCTAATTCAAATTTCAATTTCAGTCCTTACTGGCTTAAAGGTTTACAGCTAACTTTTTGTCACCTCCTAAAATCCAATTGAAACTGAATAGGAGAATTCGTTACTAGTATTAATTATAATAACGAAAAACCCACCTTGCTAGTTGCACAAAACTAGCTATTTTTTTTATCCTATCGAATTTTTCCAACCGATAAATTAATTTTATCCGCGAAAAACGTCAATCTTTTTATATTTTTGTACAAAAAATAACAATTGAAAATATGACAAAAGAAGTATATATTATATCTGCCGTTAGAACTCCTATCGGCAGTTTTGGTGGGGCTTTATCTACTGTTCCTGCAACTCAATTGGGTGCTACTGCTATTAGAAGTGCAATTGCAAAAGCAGGAATTTCAGCTGAGGCGGTTAATGAAGTATTTATGGGCAATGTTTTACAGGCAAATCTGGGTCAGGCACCTGCAAGACAGGCAGCAATTTTTGCTGGTATAAATGAAAATACACCTTGTACAACTGTAAATAAAGTATGTGCTTCAGGAATGAAAGCTATTAGTTTAGCGACACAAACCATTCTTGCTGGAGATAATGATATTGTTGTTGCTGGAGGAATGGAAAATATGAGCTCTGTCCCTCATTATTATAATGCTAGAAATGCCGTAAAATTAGGTGATGTCAAAATGATTGATGGCATGGTAAAAGATGGATTAACAGATGTGTACAACCATGTTCACATGGGCGTTTGCGCAGAAAAATGTGCGACTGAAAATCAATTCTCTAGAGAAGAGCAGGATGCATTTGCGATAGAATCTTATAACAGATCTGCAAAAGCATGGACAGATGGTCGTTTTAATGAAGAAGTTGTACCAGTAGAAGTTCCGCAAAGACGTGGAGATGCAATTGTAGTTTCTGAAGATGAAGAGTATAAGAATGTAAAACTTGAAAAAATCCCTCAGTTAAGACCGGTATTTGATAAAGAAGGTACAGTAACAGCTGCAAATGCTTCAACTTTAAATGATGGTGCATCTGCATTGATAATTGCTTCAAAAGAGGCTGTTGAAAAATTTGGTTTGAAACCAATTGCTAAAATTGTTGGCTATGGCGACGCCGCACATGAGCCGGAATGGTTCACTACCGCTCCTTCAAAAGCTGTTCCAGTGGCATTAAAAAAGGCAAACCTTACAGTTTCTGATATTGATTATTGGGAGTTAAATCAAGCCTTTTCGGTTGTTGGTTTAGCTAACACCAAAATTTTAGGCTTAGACCCTAGTAAAGTCGACGTTAATGGTGGCGCGGTAGCCTTAGGGCATCCTTTAGGCAATTCTGGATCAAGGATTATTGTGACCTTAATTAATGTTTTAAAACAAAATAACGGCAAATATGGTGCTGCTGGTATCTGCAACGGAGGTGGAGGTGCATCAGCAATGGTTATCGAAAATATGTAATTATAATAATTTAGAAATAAAAAAAGGGGGCTGTTATAGCTCCCTTTTTCTTTTCTAATCTATTCAAAAAAAATACCCTTTGCTTAATTGGCAAAGGGTATTTAAATTAAAGCTTAAATCCTTTATTAACTACTGCTTGATGAATTTAGCAGTTTTTGAATCATTACCAGTGGTAAGGTTAACAATATACGTTCCTCCCGCTAAATTATCAGTTGAAAGGCCAATTTGGTTTGTACCCTCATTTAGTTGTACATTATTCATTTCCTGAACTAGTTTTCCAGTTAAATTATATACTCTAACTGTTCCTACACCTTCAGTCTTTACAGAGAATGAAACTGTAGCATTATTTATCACAGGATTTGGGAATATTAACAAGTCAGAAACTGACACTGTTGCAATATTATCAATTGGTTCAGGAACTGTTAAATATTCATCTGTTGTCCAGATTCCTCTTCCATGAGTTCCAATGTATATTTGACCAGGTTTATAACAACCTTCATCCCAAGTTCTCCAATTTTGTTTTAGGTCGAATATAGGTGTTTGTCCAAATGGGGCATCACAATAATCCCATGTACCTCCACCACCTTCGCTTCTGAATAAACCGAATTCAGTTCCAACAAAAAGAATGTCAGGATCATTTCTGTCCATAATTACTGATAAACATGGCATAGTAGGTAAATTACCTGAAATTGAGCTAAAACTTGGACTTCCTCCAGTTGCATCAGTCGATTCTTGCACTCTTGACCCAGCTCCATAACCTCCCAGAGATACAACAACATGGTCAGGATTTCCTTTCTCAATTGTAATTCCAGTCACAGGACCATTAAATGTCTCTATTAACTCAAAAGTTGCGTCTGGTGTATATGAAGGGTCAGTTGGATCCCATCTTAGAGTTGTATCCAATACGTTACCAGGTGTAGCACTCAAATCTGGATTTGGTGAATAAATATCAGCTAACCCACTTAATCTGTAAAATCTTCCATTTGAAGTTCCAACAAATAGATGATCACCATCTTTAGAGAATTCCATTTCTGTCACTTGCCCATTCATACCACCCCCTGCTTGAAGAAATCCGTCATGCAACGCCGAGAACCTTAAACCATTTCTGGTCAACCATAATCCATCACCATTACCAAGACCAAAAGCAAACCAAGACTGATAGGTATCTTGTACTCTAACCGTATCCCAAGAAATATTTTCAAGGAAATCGTAAACACCCATATCTACAACCTCTCCTGGTTCTAAAGCATTAGTTCCAAAATAATGCAATTGTGTTCTTAGAGAATCTACAGCATAAAGTTCTGTAGCACTATCAATTGTGATTAATAGTGAATCTCCAACAGCAACAGGCATACTACCATATTGGAAGGTATAATTGAGATTATATAAGTTTATTATTTCATCATCACCAGTCGTATCAATAATAATAACATCCGTGATTGTTAAACTAGGGTCAGCATATAATGAGTCTTGGAAAGTGATATCCTCAGTTAAGGTATGCGTCATAAATTGTTGACTAGTTGCAGACGGTACTAATAAGACATCTCCTGAGTCCATAGACTCAACAGGTGCAAAAGTGACACTATCCTTAGAGTTTAAGTCATTCGGGTTTTCATACAATTCTGTTACTGTAAAGAAGGAGCCCAATGGATTGATTAAATCTCCAGGAATACCGAATGATGCTGGAATATTTTGTGCTGTTATTGCGGTTGTATTTAACCCTCTGTCTCCAGTTCTATAAATTAAACCATAATAAATTGTTGAAAAAACCACATCTCTATTCATGAAAGATATATCACAGGCATAACCATCTCCACCATTAATTCTATCATGTTCACGATAAGTATGATTATCATGATAGTTAATTTGCGTTCCGTTATCTTGAGCACCACCAACTACGTCACCATGAGCTGAAGCACCAATTCTATAAAATTGAGTCACATTATATCCTCTATTTGCTTCTCTAAAAGTGTGCCCTCCATCATCAGAAAAGAAAACCCCTCCATCATTACCAATCCATAATCTACCTTCAGAATCCCAAGTCATTTCATGCTGATCGGAATGTACATATAAAGGATGTGTTTGCGGCACCAACCTTGATGACCGGGTATCCCAGTTTCCAGAAACAGACTTACCATGTATGGCAATACCTCCTAATAAACAAGTTTCTGGATCACCTTTTATAACAGTCATAATTTGATCATAATTCCCCTGTGATTGACCTCCAGAATTAAAAGGAGCGAATGAACCAGGTGCACCGTTATTTGCTGGTGCAATTTCTGTCCATGTCATTCCATTATCTGTTGATAAAAATACACCCGCTAAGGTACCACCTCCACCTTGAGACATTGATGCATAAATATAATACTTCCCGTTAACCTTTTCGTGAGAGATAGCATATTCAGCTCTACTTTTTCCGCTAGGTATTTCATTCGGTCCATTACCGTAAACAGCTGTAAAGTTAGCACCCCCGTCGGTAGACACATAAGTTCGCTGTGTAGAAAAACTTCCAATTATGACTTGTTCATCTTCAGAAATTGCTAATGAACGACAAACACCACTTATAGTGGTATAGTTTGACAATGAAGAACCATCATACTCATACAGACCTTCACTACCCGCAATTAAAACGCTGTTTCCTTTAGCAACAATTTCATCTACAAAATCATTATCTTCTGTACCATCTATATGATTGAATGTAGCACCATTATCATTTGAATAATAGACACCATTACCGTTCATACCTGTAGCCTGCGTAGAACCATTTACTTGTTCTTGGCTATGTCCTGTCGCAACATAAATAGTTCCATCATCTGTTTGACACATTGAAGAGATACCAAAATTTACATCATATCCTCCAACTTTACTCCAAGTATTACCTCGATTGAAAGATTCAAACAATCCACCTGAAACTGATCCGGCATAAACATGTCTAAAGTCAGCCTGATCAACCAAAATAGCTCTTGTTCGACCACCAACGTTATCTGGTCCATGATCTTTAAAATCAACATCAGCTCTATCTCCAGAAGAGATCATAGCTTTTACTTCGTTTGCAGCTCTTCTATAATCCTCATAATTAACTTCTCCAGTGACTACATTTCGTCTTATCATTTCCTGATATTCGAACTGACCAAAGGCTAATCCTTCTTTATCCGCATTAACCCTCACTCTACTTTCGTACGATCCTGTTTCTATGCTAGTAGGATACAAAAAAAAGGCAGAAGCGATTACCACAACTCCTAGACCTCCAAACATTATTCTTTTACTTTTCATAATTCAATTGAATTTTCTAATGTCACAATTTGAGCGACTAATATACAACAATCTTCTGAAAAGAAATTATGAAAAATTAAGTTTTATTTAACAAAATAAATTAATTCTATACAACTCTAAATTTAGAACAAGTGTTTCTCTGCTCTATAGGATGACCTTACAAGGGGACCACTTTCTACGTACCTGAATCCTTTTGACAATGCAAAGACCCTATACTCCTCAAATTTTTCAGGTGTAATAAATTCTGCAACAGGTAAGTGCTTTGTGGTTGGCTGAAGATATTGCCCCATGGTTAAAACGTCACATTTAACATTAGCTAAATCAGCAATAGTTTCTAATATCTCTTCTTCTGTCTCTCCCAATCCTAACATGATCCCAGACTTTGTTTTCATACCCCCCTTTTTTAATCGCATTAAAACTTCTAGACTTCTATCATATTTAGCTTGAATTCTAACCTGTTTTGTTAAACGTCGAACAGTTTCTAAATTATGTGACACAATTTCCGGGACAACATCAATGATTCGCTGTAGATTTTGCCATTTGCCTCCAAAATCAGGAATTAATGTTTCCATTGTTGTTTGAGGAGATTTTGTTCGAATTGCTCTAACGGTCTTAGCCCAAATTTCTGATCCGCCATCTTCAAGATCGTCACGATCAACAGAAGTAATAACTGCATGTTTTACCTGCATTAATTTAACGGATTGAGCAACTTTAGCTGGTTCAAGCCAGTCAGCAGCAAGTGGTTTACCTGTTTTAACCGCACAAAAACCACATGATCTGGTACAAATATTACCTAAAATCATAAATGTGGCAGTACCCTCTCCCCAGCATTCACCCATATTAGGACAACTTCCACTTTCACAAATTGTATGTAATTTGTGCTCATCAACAAGTGCCCTGACTTTTTTGTAATTTTCTCCAGTGGGTAATTTTACCCTAAGCCATTTTGGCTTTTTAACCCTTTCTTTTATTTCCATTCTAAAATCTACTCCCGAGTTCAAATTGTAAGTAAAAGGCCCCAAAATACCTAAAGTTATCCGCGCCGTACATTAATTCTATTGGTCTGATTGGAAAATAATCGACCATAATTCCAATTTCACCACCTGAAATTGTACTTTCATCTTTAGCAAAATTAAAATTTAGACCTGCTTTTGCAGCTCCTCCAATTTCAAACCGACCTTCGCCAACGCCTTTGGTCCAATTTGCCCTACCTTCAACAACTGCATTTTCATGAATTTCTGGATCATATTTTTCAGCAATTGGGTTTGCACCTATATTTTGTTGCTTAAGAATATCTAAGTAAACTGGTTTTAAAAATCCAAACGCTGGACCAACTTTCCATTTTAAAACAATTCCGATTCCATCTTCTCGTTTAGAATTAAATAATTTTAGATTCCCTCCAAACGAAGGCCTAAACACTAAAAAAGAGTTAATCTTTTTGTAATAATATGATCTTGTACCGGTAGCTCCTTGAATTTTAAATTCGTTTTTATGGTGAATATTTGAGATATTAAAACCATAAGCATGCTCATATTTATAATTTACTTGACTGGCGTACTCACCATAAATCCCATAACCACCAGTATTGAAGTGGATGCCAATACTATAATTATTAGGATAAATCAGACCATAAGTTGTGTCAGCCAATTCTTGGCTAAAAAGCGTAGACGACAGACTAAATAATATGATTACAAATAATTTCACCTATACAAAAATACAGAATAAATTCTCAATCGATTCTTTTTAATAAAGAGTTTCTTATCAAATCGGGAGGATAATTAACATTTACAAGACATAGCCCTCTAGCAGGAACCGATTTACCAGCATTTGACCGACTCTTTTTCAAAATTACTTTTTCAAAATCATCAATACTAAGTTTACCAGACCCCACTTCTAATAAAGTACCAACAATGGCTCTAACCATATTGCGTAAAAAGCGATCTGCTGTAATAGTAAATCGATAACCCGAAGCAGTTTCAATCCAATTGGCATCCGTGACATTACAAATAAATGTATTTACCTCTGTTTTCACCTTACTAAACGCTTCAAAATCATCATAATCTAAGAGTAGCTTAGCTCCCTGATTCATTTGTTCAATATTCAGTTCTCCAAAATACTGATATGAAAATCGTTTTGAAAATGGGTCTTTTGACGTATGAATATTATAATGATAAGTTCGTCCTGTTGCATTGAATCTGGTATGCGCATTTGATGAAACTTCAAAAATATCATGAACAACTATATCAGGTGGCAACATGTTGTTTAACTTAAACAATATGTTATTGACATCTGTAATTTCAGGAAAGTCCATATGCATAAAGAAATTTTTTGCATGAACCCCCGCATCTGTGCGCCCACAGCCCATAATCTTAATGATCACTCCACTATTTAGCCTTGTCAATTGATTTTCTAGTTCAGCCTGAACTGTATGTGCATTTGGCTGAATTTGCCAACCAGAATATTGTGTTCCATCATATGATAATTTGACAAAATATCTTTTCACCAGCTTGTTTTTTTATTAGAAGAAATAATTAATGGCAAAGAATTAATGATCTCATTATGACCACAAATGTTTTACGCCAACAAAAATAATCATTTGATTTTAAAATTGAAGACCAACCACACAAACGTCGTCAATTTGTTCTTCAAGTCCACGCCAATTGTTGAACGTATCCAAGAGAATATTTTTCTGAGCCGCCATTCCCTTATGCGAATGGGCTAAAATCAAATTTCTGAATTGTTTGTATTTAAATTTCTTTTTATTTGGACCTCCAAACTGGTCGGCAAACCCATCTGTAAATAAATATAACGAATCACCTTTTTCTAACTGATGCATAGTACACTTGAAATCTTTTTGTACAATAAAACGTCCAACTGGTTGCTTGCAAGGTTGTGTAATAATGATTTCATTATTTCTAACAATATATACTGGGTTGTAGGCCCCTGAATATTCCATAATTGATTGCCTTACATTTATTTTGCACAAAGCAATATCCATTCCATCATTTATTTCATGCTCGCCTTTGGTTAAGAAATTAATCACGATTTTGCGAACTTCATCTAATATTTTTCCCGGATTAGAAATTTTCATCTCACAAATTACTTTTTCAAGGGCGTTACTACATATAATACTTAAAATTGCACCAGGTACTCCATGTCCAGTACAATCTGCAACGGCAATAAATATATCATCACCAATTCGTTCTAACCAGTAAAAGTCACCAGCTACCACATCTTTAGACTTGTAAAATACAAAACTGTCGATAAAATTCTCATCAAAATGTTTGTCTTCTGGCAACATAGCGTTTTGAATTTTTAATGCATAATGAATAGAATCCATAATGTCCTTATTCTTGAATTCAATGATTCTTTTTTGATTAGCTAGTAGTCTATTTTTCTCAGATTCTTCTCTTAAAATTTTACGGGTGTATAAAATGAAAAATACGAAACACCCAATTATAACAAGAAGCACAATTGCTGCTTCATTTAGGTAATGTCTTTTAACGGAAGCCTTAAATCCAGAAAATTCAACATCAGCTTCAAGAAGTGCCACTACTTTTCCGGAAGCAGATTTAATTGGATAAAAAGCAGACAACCAAATCCCATTTTCTGATCTGTAAGGTGGCAAAACACCACCAGTTTCAAAGTTTTTAATCAAACTTTCAGGAGGTTGCCTATATTCATTATTTAAATCAATAAAATTATCTGACCTAATTCCGTAGCGGAATTTATTTTTGGCAGGATTGTATATAAGCGTATAAATAGGACTGTTCAAACCATTACTTTCCTCTGCTTTGGCTAAAATACTTTTGATCTTTCTGTAGGTTGGATTTTCTTGAGGAGTATAAGGTTTATGAATGTCGGAATAAGATGAGATCATTTCTTGATGGGCATCACCATCAATATTTATTGCCAAACTTGAAACTATAGCCTTTAATTTGTCATACTGCCGCTGCTTCTGGAGTGATAGCTCATTATAATATCCATAAACAAGAAAGAATGCTGTAACAAGAATAAAAAACACATAAATGATAAAAATTATTCTAGTAGCCAGATTGTCTAAAATTCTATTTAGGATTTTACTCATAATTATTAGAATATACTAGGGGTACTAATGGAGATATTAAAGTGATTGGAAAAACACTTCGCCATGAATTAGTCGATTATGATGAGTAGGGCTTACAAATAACTTTCGTTTATAAAAACTAGAATTAGAATAACACCATTTAATCTAACGATATAATTAGTTCGATTTTTGAATAGAATCGAAAGAATATTTTACTTTTACAAGGATGAAAAAGATAGGTCTCTTATCAGATACACATGGCTATTTGGATCCTAAAATATTTGATTATTTTAAAGATGTTGATGAAATATGGCATGCTGGAGATGTTGGTGACACTTCAGTTATTAAAGCATTGGAAGAGTTTAAACCAACACAAGGGGTTTATGGGAATATTGACGGTCATGAAGTGAGGTCTTTCTGGCCAGAACACTTATTCTTTACGTGCGAAGATAAAAAAGTCTTAATTTCTCATATTGGTGGTAAGCCATATAAGTATAGACCTAACTCTTATTCTAAAATCAAATTACATCAACCCGATATATTCGTTTGTGGTCATTCCCATATTTTACTCGTCCAGTATGATAAAAATATAAGCGCCTTATGGTTAAACCCTGGAGCATGTGGTAAAAAAGGATTTCATAAAGTAAGCACAATCCTCCGATTTGAAATTGATGGTGACAAGATTCAAAACATGGAAGTTATTGAACTCAATACACGTGTTTAAATGCGTTAAAAGACTCCTAATCAATTCAAAGAAATTCCATTTGACTTTTAGTTATTTACAGCCAGTTTTTTAATGATCTTCTGATTTTCTAAATAGACTTCAACATAGTAGATTCCATTGGCTAATTTCAAATTATTGAATTCGTATTTCTTGTCATTTATATGCTCAATTCTAAAAATTATTTTCCCCATTTGATCTACTAAAAGTACTGAATAGTTCTTGTTAAATCCATCTGCCATTTCAAGGGTAAACGACTGTTGAATAGGATTAGGATAGATTGAATATAATTCTGAACTGAATTCCTCGAGGCCAAGGCCTATAACTTGAGTGCAAGCAGACATCTTTGTACAACCATCCACTGTAATTAATACAGCATAATTTCCATCAACAACAGGTTCAAAAAATTGTTGTGTAGCGTTTGGAATAGGCTGATTCCCTACGTCACAATCGACCCACTGATAATCTGCACCACTTAAATCAGCAAACAGTACAAGTAAATTTGAAATTGAAACATTTACATCTATTGGTTGAGTGACAGAAAGGTTGGTAACGACAGTACTATCGCATCCAGTTCCTGTCATTTGAAGTGCATCAGTATAATATCCAGCTGAAGAATAGGTAGATGTGCCAATTGTATAAACATCTCCATCACATATTTCAACATCTACGGTATCATAGTATGTAGGGGATACAATTAATTCTGTGTTTATTATACTGTCATTTCCATTGGCAGCGACCAACACATCAATATAAGTGCCAGATGTTGTATAAGTACTAGAGCCAGCATTAAAACTTTGGCCATCACAAATATTTATGGTTTGATTTGTTGTAATGTCGTTCGTCAAATCTACCCTTATCATTATAGCTCTTGGTTGCAATAAAGAAAATAATTGCCCATTAGCACTATATCCTAAAACAGTGTTTGGAAAGGTTGATTGTGCCGTAGAAAATTGCACTTCAGGATTACCTCCATAGTGACCAGCACAGACTAAATATTCCTCCCCATTTGTAATTGGAATTGATGATGGAAGAGCAATTGTAACAAAATTACCAAGATCAGCAGCAACGATAAGATGATCAAAAGTTTGTACCACTAAATTATAAGTAAATCCATCCCATTTATATACCGTTCCGTAAATTAATTTTCCAGCATTTGATGCTAAAGTTGACACGTGTATATCGAGCTTATTCATATAACTGGTTCCAAATGTCTGCATGACGTTTCCAATTTCAAAACTTAAACCAGAATTTGTGGTCACATTTCCAATAGACCCCATTGGAATGTTATTATCACGTCCATACATTGTATTGGTGACTTCTATTGCATCAATTATGGTATCGTTTCCTGCTATAATATCTTCTGCGTTATTGCCAACAAAAGTCCAAGTAATATCATAATCTCCCAAACCACTTGTTGGTGTAAACAATGTTGTAACTTCCATTGTATCTATTCCTCCAGGTGGCAGATCTACATTGGTTGAGGTACCAGTAAAAACATTTCCTGCCATATCAACACTCCCCACTAAATGCAAACCCGTATGTGTTGAATCTCCATTATTGTAAACCTCTCCAACAAGCTCAATACTTGTTATTTGACTTTGGGGCACCATATAATACTCATAACCCGCGGAATTAAAATAACCAGCTGTAATTTCTGCATCATAAAGTGAACCTTCAATAATTTTAACATCATCAACAAACCATCCATAATCAATATAATTTAAATTGCCGCCGTTTAGTGCACCATCCCAAAAAAATCGTATGGTAACATTGGAAGGGTTTCCTGCAATTGCACTGGCAATATTATAACTTCTAATTTCAGGTTGTCCATATGCGCTTCCTGATGTTGATGTTAGGGGTAGTATGTCATTATTATTTCCAACCTCAGTCCAGGTTACACCTCCATTTGTACTTACCTGAACAGATTGAAGTGTTATGAATCGAGCGCCATATTGTGAAAACTCGATTTGAGGAGAAGGCACATTAGATAAATTGATTGGGGTTGTGTATTCTAAAGTAAATGGACCATTTTGAATTACATCTCCTGCAATATTTGGATCTCCATTTGTAAAACGTGCAAAATTACCAGTTGTTCCCATGTTTGCAGCAGTCCCAAAGTACCAGCCATTTGTTGTTGTACCAATCGTCCAACCATTATTACTAAAATTAGTTGAAGGTCCTGTCGCCGTCCAATCAGATGCGTTACTAAAGTCATTGCTCCAAACAATATCTCCCGCTGCTCTATCTGTGCTAACTACTGGGCGAACATTTGTAGTTGCATTAATTGTAGTATTGTATTCTACAGGATTGGAAACTTCTTTTTTGATCTGGTCCTGACCGAAACTAATGCTATTAAAAATTAAGCCAAGAACTATTAATATTGCTGGTTTCATAATGAAATTATTTTATAATCAAATTTAGGCAAAAAAAAAATTAATTATCAAACACCTGACTATAAATCATTTGAATGTAAATCACAAAAAAAAGCAGCTTACTGTGAGTAAGCTGCTTTTTAAAATGATAATTTATATTTATTACAAGAATTTGAAATTTTTACCTGGATAGTAAGCCATTGTCCCCAATTCTTCTTCAATTCTAAGTAATTGGTTATATTTTGCAATTCTATCTGAACGTGAAGCTGAACCAGTTTTAATTTGACCCGTATTTAAAGCAACTGCTAAATCAGCAATGGTTGTATCCTCTGTTTCTCCGCTGCGGTGACTCATGACAGAAGTATAGCTATTTTTAGTTGCTAAGGCCACTGCATCAATTGTTTCTGAAAGTGATCCAATTTGATTCACCTTCACTAATATAGAATTTGCAATACCATTCTTAATACCTTGAGCCAACCTTGCTGAATTTGTAACAAATAAGTCATCTCCCACAATTTGAGTATTGTGTCCAATTGCATCAGTTAATGCTTTCCAACCTTCCCAATCATCTTCTGCTAAGCCATCTTCAATAGAAACAATTGGATATTTTTTAGTCCAATCTTGCCAAAAGTCAACCATTTCTGCTGCGGTTCTTTCATCACCAGTAGATTCAAAGACATATTTATTTGATTCTTCATTATAAAACTCGGAGGAAGCAGCATCTAAAGCAATGTAAATGTCTTCTCCAGCTCTATAACCAGCTTTTTCAATTGCTTCTAAAACCACTTCAATTGCTTCCTCATTAGATCCTAAATTAGGTGCAAAACCACCTTCATCTCCAACATTTGTACTATGCCCTTTTGACTTTAACACCCCTTTCAAAGTATGGAATATTTCAGTACCCATTTGCAATCCGTGAGAAAACGATTCAGCACCAAATGGCATAACCATGAATTCCTGAATATCAATTTTATTATCTGCATGAGATCCGCCATTTAAAATATTCATCATTGGAACGGGTAATGTATTAGCTCCAACACCCCCAACGTATCTATACAATGGCATTCCTGATTCTTTAGCAGCTGCCTTGGCAACCGCAAGAGAAACACCCAAAATAGCATTTGCGCCAAGTTTTCCTTTGTTGGCTGTTCCATCAATGCTTAACAAATAATTATCTAATGCTGCTTGATCAAAAACATATTGGCCATTTAATGCTTCACTTATAACAGTGTTTACATTGTTAACGGCATTTAATACGCCTTTCCCTAAGTATACATTTTTATCTTTATCCCTTAACTCAACGGCTTCATGAATTCCAGTTGAAGCACCAGAAGGCACAGCTGCGCGACCTAATGTCCCGTTTGTTGTGTACACATCTACTTCAATAGTAGGATTACCTCTAGAATCTAAGATTTGTCTTGCTCTTACACTTGCTATATAACTCATTTTAGTTGATGCTAGGTACTAGACTCTAGACTTATTTATTTTGAATTAAATTAAAGATTACTTCATGTTATTAATAAACTGATCAAACAGGTATCTAGAATCATGAGGTCCTGCAGAGGCCTCAGGATGATATTGAACCGAAAATACTTTTCTATTTTTCAACTCTATTCCAGCAACAGTATCATCATTTAAGTGTACATGTGTCATCTCAATATTAGTATTCTTATCAATAGATGCTTTTGTCACAACAAAACCATGGTTTTGAGTCGTAATTTCTCCTTTACCAGTTTTTAAATTTTTTATAGGATGATTGATACCTCTATGACCATTGTGCATTTTTTCAGTCTTCAAACCTTGACTTAAAGCTAAGACTTGATGCCCAAGACATATTCCAAAAATTGGCAAGTCACTTTCAACCATTTCCCCAACATTCTTTATCACATTTTGCATTGCAGAAGGATCACCAGGTCCGTTTGACAACATGATACCATTTGCTCCAAAATTTTTCATTTCAGCTAAAGTAGTATCCATTGGGAACACTTTTACAAAACATCCTCTATTAGCTAAATTTGTGATTATACTGGTTTTTACACCTAAGTCTAATAAAGCCACTTTAAATTGTGCATTCTCATCTCCAAAAGTGTAAGGCTCAACTGTAGTTACTTTCGAAGACAATTCTAAACCATCCATTGATGGTACAGATTTTAATTTTTCTTTTAGAGCTTCAACATCATGAATCTCTGAAGAGATAATACAGTTTTGAGCGCCTCTATCACGGATAATTCGAACCAAAGCACGGGTGTCAATATCAGAAATACCAACAATATTATCTCGCTCCATTTCATTCTGAAGAGAATCGTAGGCAGCATCACGTGAATATATTTTAGAAAATTTCTTTGTGATCAATCCGGCAATTTTCATACTGCTAGATTCTTTTTCCGTTTTATGAACACCATAGTTTCCAATATGCGGACTAGCCATTGTTAAAACTTGACCTAGATAAGATGGATCAGTGAACACCTCTTGATATCCGGTCATTCCGGTATTAAAAGCAATTTCTCCTGTTGTTGTTCCGATTTTACCGATCGCATTTCCTTTAAAAACAGTGCCGTCATTGAGTACTAATACAGCTGGAATATCTGACATAAGAATTATTTTTTTACAAATTTAAAATAAGCTGATTAAAAAAAGTCAATTGTTTATAAATTGTTAAATATAAAAAAAGGGATAATGTTTCCATTACCCCTTTATTTTTTGTTTTGTTAATCAATTACTCTTCCTCTTTAGTTTCCACTGCTGCTTTTGCAGCTCCTGGCTTCCCACCTCTTCTTGATCTTCTAGTTGTTTTCTTAGCAGCTGCAGCACCATAGATTTCGTTAAAATCTACTAATTCTATCAAACACATTTCAGCATTATCACCTAATCTGTTTCCAGTTCTAATAATTCTAGTATATCCTCCTGGTCTATCAGCAATTTTTGGTGCAATTTCTCTGAACAATTCAGTTACAGCATACTTATCTCTTAAATATCTAAAAGCTGTTCTTCTGTTATGAGTTGAATCAGTTTTAGATTTAGTTAAAATTGGTTCAACAAATAATTTTAACGCCTTTGCTTTTGCAACCGTTGTGTTAATTTTTTTGTGTTCAATTAATGAACAAGCCATATTAGAAAGCATTGCTTTTCTGTGAGCTGTTTTTCTTCCTAAGTGGTTAAATTTCTTACCGTGTCTCATTTTTTTCTTTTTTTCGCTTTCAGACCTACTATAGTACCTGAGAGCTGTTTATTATTGCTTTACCTTAATATTATTATACCCTCACAAGGATTTTGGGAATTGAAAGGGCTCTTCGAGTGCCTCAGAGTCCTTTCAATATTTTGACTTCTAAATTTCAGGACTGTCATCCTGAGCCTTTCGAAAGATTACTCTTTATCTAATTTATATTTAGAAACATTCATTCCGAAAGCCAAACCTTTAGCTTCCACAAGATCTTCTAATTCAGTTAAAGACTTTTTACCAAAGTTTCTAAATTTCAATAAGTCATTTTTATTAAAAGATACTAAATCACCTAAAGTTTCAACATCTGCTGCTTTTAAACAGTTTAATGCTCTTACTGATAAATCTAAATCAACTAATTTAGATTTTAACAATTGACGCATATGTAAAGACGTTTCATCAAACTCCTCAGTTTCTGATTTAATTTCAGAATCCAATGTAATTCTTTCATCAGAAAACAACATGAAGTGATGAATCAAAATTTTCGCTGCTTCTTGTAAAGCGTCTTTTGGTGTAATTGATCCGTCAGTTGTAATATCTAAAACCAATTTTTCATAATCAGTTTTTTGCTCAACACGATAATTTTCAATCGCATATTTTACATTCTTGATTGGTGTAAAAATAGAGTCAATTGCAATAGTTCCGATAGGTGCATTAGAAGATTTATTCTCATCTGCAGGTAAATACCCTCTACCTTTGTTAACTTCAATTTCCATATTGATTTTAACACTCTTGTCCATTCGACAAATTACCAAATCTGGATTTAAAACTTGAAATGCAGTAGCAAACTTACCAATGTCTCCCGCTGTTAAAGTGTCTTGACCTGATACTGAAACAACGATTTTTTCGCTATCCGTATCTTCAATTTGTTGTTTAAAACGTACTTGTTTAAGATTTAGAATAATCTCTGTTACGTCATCAACCACTCCTTTTATAGTAGAGAATTCATGGTCTACACCATCAAACTTTACTGAAGAGATTGCAAAACCTTCGAGAGAAGATAATAATATTCTTCTTAAAGAGTTTCCTACTGTGATTCCGTATCCAGGTTCTAGTGGACGGAATTCGAACTGACCTTGAAAATCGTCAGATTCGATCATAATTACCTTGTCAGGTTTCTGAAAATCGAGAATTGCCATGTGTTATCTTCGTTTTAATTGGTTTAGAGTTGCGCGGTTTTTTGATTTGAAGATGTGCCCAAAAAACCCTTTGGCTAAAAACCAATATATTTATTAATAAAAATTTTCGTTTGCGAATTTAAATAATTCAATTAGATTATTTAGAGTAAAGCTCAACGATTAATTGTTCCTTAATGTTTTCAGGAATCATTTCTCTTGTTGGTACACTTAAAAACTTCCCTTCCATAGCTTGTGTATTCCAATCTAACCAATCAAATTTATTAGCATTTGCTGCTAAAGCAGCTGTAATTACTTCCAAAGATTTAGATTTTTCTCTTACACTAACAATATCCCCTTCTTTTAATTGATAAGAAGGAATATTTACTAAACTACCATTTACAGTTATATGTCTATGAGCAACTAACTGTCTAGCACCTCTTCGAGTATTAGACAATCCTAATCTAAAAATAGTGTTATCTAATCTTGATTCACATAAGCTTAACAACAACTCACCTGTAATCCCCTTCATTCTAGAGGCTTTTTTGAACAAGTTTGAGAATTGTTTCTCTAAAATACCATAAGTGTATTTTGCCTTTTGCTTTTCCATTAACTGGATTGCATATTCAGACTGCTTACCTCTTCTTTTATTTGGACCGTGTTGTCCAGGAGGATAGTTTTTTCTTTCTAATGATTTATCAGCTCCAAATATTGGTTCTCTAAATCTTCTTGCAATTTTGGACGTTGGTCCTGTGTATCTTGCCATTTCTTTTTGTTTTTAGATCTGTGACTTGGCTTTTCACCCAGTCAATGGTCTTATCTATTTATACTTACTTGTTATAATAAAAGATTCCAAAAATCTTTATACTCTTCTTCTTTTAGGAGGTCTACAACCATTGTGAGGGATTGGTGTAACATCAATAATTTCAGTCACTTCAATTCCGTTATTATGTAATGTTCTAATTGCAGACTCACGTCCAGAACCAGGTCCTTTTACATAAACTTTTACTTTTCTTAAACCTAAATCTCTTGCTTCGCTTCCACAATCTTCCGCTGCCATTTGAGCAGCATAAGGTGTATTCTTTTTAGATCCTCTGAACCCCATTTTACCAGCTGATGACCATGAAATCACCTGACCAGTATTTGTAGTTAAGGAAATAATAATATTATTAAATGAAGCATGAATGTGAGCTTGACCTACTGCCTCTACTTTCACATTCTTTTTCTTAGCTTTAGTTGACTTTGCCATTCTTCTTAATTTAATTATTTAACTGCCTTCTTTTTACCAGCAACTGTTTTCTTTTTACCTTTTCTTGTACGAGAGTTATTTTTCGTTCTTTGTCCTCTTAAAGGCAAGCCTGATCTGTGACGAATACCTCTATAACATCCAATATCCATTAATCGCTTAATATTCAATTGAATTTCAGAACGCAATGCACCCTCTACTTTAATTTGTTCAACTGTAGTACGGATTTTAGCTAATTGGTCATCATCCCAATCACTTACTTTGATGTTTTCATCAATTCCGTTGTCAGCTAATATTTGTTTAGCCGTACTTGAACCTATACCGAAAATATAAGTTAGTCCAATTACCCCTCTTTTATTCTTAGGTAAATCTATTCCTGCAATTCTAGCCATAATAACCTATTATTATCCTTGTCTTTGTTTAAATTTAGGGTTCTTTTTGTTAATAACATAGACCCTCCCCTTACGTTTCACAATCTTACAATCTTCTGATCGTTTTTTCACAGATGCTCTTACTTTCATTTCTTATCAATTATTTATACCTGTAGGTAATTCGTCCCTTAGTTAAATCATAAGGAGACATTTCTAATTTTACTTTATCTCCTGGTAAAATTTTAATGTAGTGCATTCTCATTTTACCAGATATATGAGCAATAATAACATGCCCGTTTTGCAATTCTACTTTAAACATGGCATTACCCAATGCTTCAAGTATTACGCCGTCTTGTTCTATTGATGCTTGTTTAGCCATACTTAAAAAGTTGAGGACATTTCGTTAGCGCCTCTTCGACCTCTAATTTTTCCACCTTCCATTAAACCATCATAGTGTTGATTCATTAGGTAAGTTTCAATTTGTTGGAGGGTATCTAGTACCACACCAACCATAATTAACATTGAGGTTCCTCCCATGAACAGTGCAAAATTATCTCCAATACCGGCTATCTTGGCAAATGCTGGAATAATTGCAATAGCTGCTAAAAATATTGACCCTGGAAGTGTAATTTTTGACACAATATCATCAATTCTATTTGCAGTATCTGTTCCAGGTTTAACACCAGGTACAAATCCACCGTTACGTTTTAAATCATCAGCAATTTGTTTAGGATTAACTGTAATTGCAGTGTAGAAATACGTAAACACCATAATTAGTAAAGCAAACACAAGATTATATGGCCAAGACCACATGTCTTTTAAACCAGCTAAAAATGCGTTATTGGTTTGATAAGTTAACATCATTGGTACCGACATAATTGCCTGAGCAAAAATAATTGGCATAACACCAGATGCATTTACCTTTAAAGGAATATAGCTTCTCGCAGATGATTCAGTTGCTCCACCACTAGCGACACGTTTTGCATAATTAACTGGTAGTCTTCGTACACCTTGTACTATTAGAACTGTAATCATAAGGATTGCGAAGAATCCTACTAATTTCAATATTTGCAAATAGAATGCTGCTTCAGTAAAAATAAACTCTCCCATAATTGCTTCTGGGAAACGCGCTAAAATACCAACAGTAATCAAGATTGAGATACCATTCCCAACTCCTTTATCTGTAATCCTTTCTCCTAACCACATAGCGAACATTGTACCAGCAATAAGAACAAGCATTGCCATAGACCACCACATAACTGAATCATCCATAATGGCACCAGAAGGCTGCACATACATCCCTAAATAAGCTGGGCCTTGGAAAGCACAAATTACGATCGTTAGTATTCTAGTATAACCGTTGATCTTCCGTCTTCCGCTCTCTCCATCTTTCTGCATCTTTTGAACTACAGGAACTGCCATTCCTAATAACTGCATAATAATTGAAGCAGAAATATAAGGCATAATACCTAAAGCCATAATTGATGCTTGAGAAAAGGCACCACCAGAGAACAAGTTCAATAAGTCACCAATTCCTCCTGTAGATGTCGCTTGAGCAGCCATCTTATTTTGATCAATACCTGGAAGTATAATAAAAGATCCGATTCTATAAATTAGAATTAATCCCAAAGTCAAAAGAATTCTCTTACGCAATTCTTCCGTATTCCAAATATTTTTTAATGTTTGTATAAACTTCTTCATCAAAGTTTGGTTTAAATGGTTTCTACAGTTCCACCAGCACCTTCAATTGCAGCCACGGCTGAAGCAGAAAATTTGTTAGCTTTTACTGTTACCTTAGCCGTTAAAGCTCCTCTTCCTAAAATTTTTATTCTATCATGCTTTGAAGCCAAACCATTTTTGATTAAAGTCTCAATTGTAATTTCTGACAATTTAGTTTTGTCAACCAACTGCTGAATAGAATCAATATTAATTCCCTTATATTCCACACGGTTAATATTTCTAAATCCGAATTTAGGCACTCTTCTTTGCAAAGGCATTTGACCACCTTCGAAACCAACTTTACGGCTATAACCAGAACGAGATTTTTGACCTTTATGGCCTCTTGTAGAAGTTCCACCTCTACCAGAACCTTGTCCTCGTCCAATTCTTTTTACCGTCTTTACTGAACCATCAGCTGGTGTTAAATTTGTTAAATTCATCACTTGAATATTTCTAATATTTTTATTTTACAACTTCTATCAGGTGGCTAACTTTTTTAACCATTCCTAACACTTGAGGTGTATCTTCTTTTTCAACAACTTGGTTTAATCTCTTAAATCCAAGTGCTACTAAAGTGGCTTTTTGATCCTTAGGTCTGTTAATACCACTTTTTACTTGCTTAATCTTAATTGTTGCCATGTCTTACTTTCTTATCCGTTAAACACTTTATCTAAACTTACACCTCTATCTTTAGCAACAGAAACTGCATCTCTTAAATTTTCTAAGGCATCAAATGTCGCTTTAACAACATTGTGCGGGTTAGAAGATCCTTGTGATTTAGCTAAGATATCTGTAATACCAGCGCTCTCTAATACAGCACGCATAGCACCACCTGCAATAACTCCAGTACCATGAGAAGCTGGCTTTAACATGACACGAGCCCCTGAAAATTTTCCTAATTGAAAATGAGGAACTGTACCATTAATAATTGGTACTCTAACTAAATTTTTCTTTGCATCATCTACTCCTTTAGAGATAGCTTCAACAACTTCTTTTGCTTTTCCTAAACCGTGACCAACAATTCCGTTTTCGTCTCCAACTACAACAATTGCTGAGAAACTAAAGGTTCTACCACCTTTAGTAACTTTCGTCACACGGTTAAGTGCAACCAATTTATCTTTCAATTCTACTTCTGTAGACCTTACTTTATTACTTTTCATTTTCGCTTAAAATTTTAATCCTCCCTCTCTAGCACCTTCAGCTAAACATTTAACTCTACCATGGTATTGGTATCCGTTTCTATCAAATATAACTGATTTTACACCAGCGGCTGCAGCTTTTTCAGCAACTGCTTTACCAACGATAGTTGCTTGTTCAGATTTATTTTTCCCTTCAACTTCTTTTGAATTGTAAGACGAAGCAGAAGCTAAAGTAATTCCTTTTTCATCATCAATGATCTGTGCGTAAATTTGCTTGTTCGATCTAAACACGCTCAATCTTGGACGCTCAGAACTTCCGTAAATATTCTTACGGACTCTTCTCTTAATCTTGTTTCTTTTTTCAACTTTACTTAATGACATCTCATTTATTATTTAGCTGCAGATTTACCTGCTTTTCTTCTAATATATTCATCAGCATATCTAATTCCTTTTCCTTTGTATGGCTCAGGTTTTCTGTATGATCTGATTTTTGCTGCAACTTGTCCCACTAATTGTTTATCATGAGATTCTAATGTTACAACAGGTGCTTTACCTTTTTGTGTTTCAGCAGAGACCTTAACTTCCTTGGCAATTTCTATATGAATTGGGTGTGAATACCCAACAACCATTTCCAAAACTTGTCCTGATGCAACTGCTCTATATCCAACACCATGGAATTCTAATACTTTCTTGAAACCAACACTCACACCTTCAATCATATTAGCAATTAAAGCTCGGTATAAACCGTGTTTTGCTCTATGGTCTTTATGGTCTGATGCTCTTTCTAAAGAAATTACTCCATCTTCAATTTTAATAGAAATTGCTTCTGCGTCAAATTCTTGAGTAAGCTCTCCCTTAGCTCCTTTTACTGTAAGCATGTTTCCTTCTACTTTGAAGTCAACACCACTTTTTAACGTAATTGGATTATTTCCTATTCTAGACATAATCTTTCTTCAGTTTTTAATATACGTAGCAAATTACTTCGCCACCTACATTTAAATTTCTTGCTTCTTTATCTGTTATCACACCTCTTGAAGTTGAAATCACTGCAATCCCTAGTCCGTTTAATACTCTAGGCAATTCATTTGCTCCACAATATTTTCTTAAACCTGGTGTACTAATTCTTTCAATTCTTCTTATAGAAGGTTGTTTATCATTTGTATATTTTAAGGCAATTTTGATTGTCCCTTGAGGACCATTATCATCAAATTTATGACTTAAGATATACCCTTTATCTTCTAATATCCTAGTAATGTCTTTTTTCATTTTTGAACTAGGAATTTCAACTACCTTATGACCTGCACTTTGTGCATTTCTAATTCTAGTCAAATAATCAGCTATTGGATCTGTATACATTTCTCTTCGCTTTTTCTTTTAATTACCAACTTGCTTTAGTTATACCTGGTATTTTACCAGCTAAAGCCATTTCTCTAAATGTTACCCTTGAAATTCCAAATTGTCTCATATAACCTCTTGGTCTTCCTGTAAGCATACACCTGTTATGTACTCTAATTCTCATAGAGTTTTTCGGTAATTTTTGCAAAGCCATCATTGCATCCCAATCACCTTCATTCGCCGCTTTTCTCAAAGCATCTCTTTTTTCAGCATGTTGATCCGCAAGTTTAATTCTCTTGCGCTCTCTTGCCTTCATTGATTCCTTAGCCATATCTTATTTTTTTGTAAATGGGAATCCAAACTCGTTAAAAAGCGCTTTTGCTTCTTCATCTGAATCAGTTGAAGTTACAAAAGTGATATCCATCCCGAATATTTTGTTTACTTTATCAATATCAATTTCTGGGAAAATAATATGTTCTTTAATGCCCATATTGAAATTTCCTCTTCCGTCGAAACCTTTTTCGTTAACACCCTTAAAGTCTCTTGTTCTAGGTAATGACACAGAAATAAAACGATCTAAAAAATCATACATTCTCTCTCCTCTTAACGTTACTTTAACGCCAACAGGCATTCCTTTTCTTAACTTAAAGTTTGAAATATCCTTTTTAGAATTTGTAACTACTGCTTTTTGACCAGCAATTAAGCTCATGTCATTTACAGCAGACTCGATTAATTTCTTATCTGAAGTTGCAGCACCTATTCCTTGGCTCAATACAATTTTCTTTAACTTCGGTGTTCTCATAGTAGATTTGAAACCAAACTTTTCTTTCAATCCGTTTGCAATTTCGCTATCGTACTTTTCTTTTAATCTTGGCGTATAACTCATGACTTAATTACCTCCCCTGATTTTTTAGAATATCTAACTAATTTTCCATTATCGTCTTGCTTTCTACCAACTTTTGTAGGCTTTCCATTAACCACTAACATTACGTTAGAGGCATGAATTCCAGCAGGTGTTTCAACTATTCCTCCTTGAGGACTAGATGCACTAGGCTTAACATGTTTTTTTACCATGTTCACCCCCTCAACAATAACACGATCTTTCTTTCTATCGATCGAAAGAATTTTGCCTTCACTTCCTTTTGAAGTTCCTGCAATTACTTTTACAGTATCTCCAATCTTTACGTGTAATCTCTTTTGCATTTTCCTTAATTTTAAAGTACCTCAGGCGCCAATGAAACGATTTTCATGAACTGCTTGTCTCTTAACTCTCGTGCAACAGGGCCGAAGATACGAGTACCTCTCATTTCACCTGTAGCATTAAGCAATACTACTGCATTATCATCAAATCGAATATAAGAACCGTCTGCTCTTCTTACTTCTTTTTTTGTTCTAACTATTACTGCTTTGGCAACTTGACCCTTCTTAACGTTGCCAGCTGGTATAGCACTTTTTATTGTAACTACAATTTTATCTCCTAAGGAGGCATACCTTCTTTTAGTACCGCCTAAAACGCGGATACATAAAACCTCTTTTGCCCCAGAGTTGTCAGCTACAGCTAATCTACTTTCCTGTTGAATCATTGTATCTTTTTATTTAGCTCTCTCAACAATTTCTACTAATCTCCAGCACTTGTTTTTACTAAGTGGTCGAGTCTCCATTATACGAACAGTGTCACCAATGTTACACTCATTTTTTTCGTCGTGGGCGACAAATTTAGTAGTTTTTTTGACAAACTTACCATATTTAGGGTGTTTTACTTTTCGCTCCACAGAAATGACAATTGACTTTTCCATTTTGTTGCTGGTAACTACACCAATTCTCTCTTTTCTCAAATTTCTATTTTCCATTCTAGAAAGTTTAGTTTTTATGAAAAATTAAGCCTCAAGCTCTTTTCTTCTTAATTCTGTTTTTAATCTTGCGATTTCTTTTCTTCCCGTTCTTATAACTAACGGGTTTTCTAATGGAGAAACTTTGTGAGAAAGTATTAACTTTTCTTGTTTCACTTCTAACTCCTCTATTCTTTCGATTAAATCACTAGTTGATAAATCTTTTAACTCTACAGATTTCATATCTTTTATCTTTTACGCAACGTAATCTTTACGAACTACAAATTTACATTTTAAAGGTAATTTCTGAGCAGCTAATCGCATAGCTTCTCTTGCTGTCTCTAGATCAACCCCTTCACATTCGAAAAGGATTCTTCCCGGCCGGATAACTGCTACCCAGTGGCTAGGAGCACCTTTACCTTTACCCATTCTCACCTCTGCAGGCTTGGCTGTAATTGGCTTATCTGGAAAAACTCTAATCCAAACTTTACCTTGTCTTTTCATATATCTTGTAACCGCAATACGAGACGCCTCAATATTTCTAGATGTTAACCATCCAGCCTCTAGCGATTTCAATCCAAAATCTCCAAACGCAATTTGACTTCCTCTGTGAGCAAGACCGGTATTTCTACCTTTTTGTGCTTTTCTGAATTTAGTTCTTTTAGGTTGTAACATAACAGTACTCCTTTTTTAAATTCTTATTTTTTCTTTCTTCTATTAAATTTGCCTTGGTTACTTCCGCCAGATCTTTTTTGTTGTAGTCCTACGTTTGGAGATAAATCTCTTTTACCGTATACTTCACCTTTGCAGATCCATACTTTGATACCAATTCTACCATAAGTGGTATGTGCTTCAGCCAGTGCATAATCAATGTCAGCTCTGAACGTATGCAAAGGTGTTCTACCTTCTTTATACATTTCAGATCTTGCCATCTCAGCGCCATTTAAACGACCTGAAATTTTGATTTTAACACCTTCAGCTCCCATTCTCATAGTTGATGCAATAGACATTTTAATTGCTCTACGAAAAGAAATTCTTCCTTCAATTTGTCTTGCAACACCATCTGCTACTAATTGAGCATCTAGTTCAGGTCTTTTGATTTCAAAAATGTTGATTTGAACTTCTTTCCCAGTTAATTTTTTTAACTCTTCTTTCAATTTATCAACCTCTTTTCCACCTTTTCCAATAATAACTCCTGGACGAGCAGTATTAATTGTTACAGTAACCAACTTGATCGTTCGTTCAATGATTATCTTTGAGATACTTGCTTTAGTTAAACGTGCGAGCAGATATTTTCTAATTTTATCGTCTTCAACAATTTTATCAGAATAATCATTTCCACCGTACCAGTTAGATTCCCATCCTTGGATGATCCCTAATCTGTTTCCTATTGGATTTGTCTTTTGTCCCATTCGTCTAATTAATTTAAGTTATCAACAATGATAGTTGTATGATTGGATCTTTTTCTAATTCTATGAGCTCTACCTTGAGGTGCTGGTTGAATTCTCTTCAACATTCCAGCGTTATCTACTTTAATCATAGATACTACTAGTGTTTCTTCCTCTAAGTTTTTATCCTCATTTTTTGCTTCCCAATTAGCAATTGCAGAACGTAATAACGTTGATAAACGACCTGCAGCTTCTTTAGGATTATGTTGCAATATGTTCAAAGCTTTATTTACTTCAACTCCACGTACAAGATCTGCAACTAATCTCATCTTTCTTGCAGGAATAGGACAATTGTTCAATTTTGCAATTGCAACTTTTGCTTTCTCTGCTTTCAGTTTTTCAGCTTTTTCTCTTTTTCTAGCCCCCATTTTATTCTTCTTTTAGACTATTGTTATTTCTTTTTCTTCTTGTCAGCATGACCTCTAAACGTTCTCGTTGGAGAAAATTCACCCAGCTTATGACCTACCATATTCTCTGTTACAAATACAGGGATAAATTTATTCCCATTGTGAACAGCTACAGTAATTCCAATAAAATCAGGCGTTATGGTTGATGCTCTTGACCAAGTTTTGATCACAGACTTTCTTTGCGCAGCCTGTTGTTCTTCAACACGTTGTTGTAACTTATAATGTACAAAAGGTGGTTTTTTTAACGATCTACTCATAACCTAATTATTTCTTTTTTCTTTCAATGATATACTTATTGGAATACTTCTTCTTTGATCTAGTTTTGTATCCTTTAGCCGGAATACCATTTCTTGACCTTGGATGACCTCCTGAAGACTTACCTTCACCACCACCCATTGGGTGATCGACTGGATTCATTACAACACCTCTTACTCTAGGTCTTCTTCCTTGCCATCTACTTCTACCAGCTTTACCTGATCGAGTTAACATGTGTTCAGAATTTGAAACCGAACCTATCGTTGCTAAACAAGTCACTAAAATCATTCTAGTTTCACCTGATGGCAATTTAATTGTTGCGTAATTTCCTTCTCTTGCATTCAATTGAGCATAAGAACCTGCGCTTCGTGCAATTGACGCACCAGCATTTGGATTCATCTCAATGTTATGAATAATTGTTCCTAAAGGAATCTCAGATAAAGGTAAAGTATTACCAATTTCTGGAGCTGATCCAGATCCTGATACTATCACGTCATCTACTTTTAAACCTTCTGGTGCAATGATATATCTCTTTTCACCATCAGCATAAAATAACAACGCAATTAATGCAGATCTATTGGGATCATATTCAATTGTTTTAACTGTTGCAGGTATACCAAACTTTTCACGTTTGAAATCAACAATTCTATATTTCTTTTTGTGACCACCACCGATATATCGCATGGTCATTTTTCCTGTATTGTTTCTACCGCCACTTCTTGTTTTAGTAGCCAACAATGACTTTTCAGGAGTTGACGCTGTAATAGTCGAATTTTCATTCGCTATTTTGTGTCTTTGACCTGGAGTCATTGGTTTTAATTTTCTAACACCCATTACTTATATCTTAAATGTTATCGTATAAATCTATTGTTTCTCCTTCAGCAACTGTTACAATTGCTTTTTTCCACAATGCAACTCTTTGCTCAGCAATTCCACGAGCTGTATATTTTCGCTTCGCTTTACCACCGCCGTATCTCATTGTTCTCACATTTTCAATTGAAACGCCATACACTTCTTCAATGGCAGCTTTAATTTGCAATTTGTTTGCTTTGTGATCTACAACGAAAGTAAATCGATTGTTCATCTCACTATCTAAAGTAGCTTTCTCCGTTAACAACGGTCTTTTAATTATTGCGCTCATCTCTCCTAGTTAAGTGTATTATTAATAGTTTCAAATGAACTTTCAGAAATCACTACTTTATTAGCATTTAAAATATCGTATGTATTTAAATTATCAGCAGCTACTACTTTTGTTCCAGTAACATTCTTAGCAGACAAGTGCACATTATTATCTCCACTTGCAGTTACAAACAAAACTTTTTCAAAAGATAAATTTAAGTTATCTAAAAGTGTATTGAATTCTTTTGTTTTTGGATTGTCAAATTTGACATCTTCTAAAACAACAATTGCATTCTCTTTAGCTTTGTATGCTAAGGCAGACTTACGAGCCAGTTGTTTTACTTTTTTGTTCAATTTAAATCCATAATTTCTTGGTCTTGGTCCAAAAACTCTACCTCCACCTCTAAAAACTGGAGACTTGATACTACCTGCTCTTGCAGTACCAGTACCTTTTTGTTTTTTGATCTTTCTTGTACTTCCAGCAATATCAGCTCTTTCTTTAGACTTGTGAGTTCCTTGTCTTTTGTTAGCAAGAATCAATTTAACGTCTAAATAAATGGCATGATCGTTAGGTTCAATTCCAAAAATTGCGTCAGAAAGACTAACTGACTTTGCAGTTTCTTTCCCTTTTGTATTTACAACTTTTAATTCCATCTTATTTCTCAATAATTACGAAAGAACCTTTAGATCCAGGTACAGAACCTTTTACTAAAATCATATTCTTATCGGTTAATACTTTAAGAACTTGTAGGTTTTCCTGCATAACTCTAGCGTTACCCATTTGACCTGCCATTCTCATTCCTTTAAACACTCTTGCAGGGTAAGAGGCAGCTCCAATAGAACCTGGTGCTCTTAATCTGTTGTGTTGTCCGTGAGTAGCTTGGCCAACCCCTCCAAATCCGTGTCTTTTAACAACACCTTGGAATCCTTTTCCCTTAGATGTTCCGATCACATGTACATAACTTCCTTCCTCAAAAATATCAGCAGTAATTTCATCACCTAACTTAGCGTCAGCAAATCCATTAAATTCAGCTAATTTTCTTTTTGGAGCAGTATTGGCTTTTTTAAAGTGTCCTTGCATTGCCTTCGGAGTATTCTTTTCTTTCTTTTCTCCGAAACCAAGTTGAACAGCATTATAGCCATCTTTCTCTTCGGTTTTAACTTGTGTTACAACACAAGGCCCAACTTCTAACACTGTGCATGGCGTTGCCTTGCCCTCGGCACTGTAGATGCTAGTCATACCGATTTTCTTTCCTATTAATCCTGGCATTCTTTATCTATTATTTATTAAACTTTAATCTCAACGTTTACCCCTGAAGGCAACTCTAACTTCATTAACGCATCAACCGTTTTTGATGATGAGCTATAGATGTCTAACAATCTCTTGTAAGAGCATAATTTAAATTGTTCTCTCGCTTTTTTATTCACGTGTGGAGATTTTAAAACAGTATAAATTCTTTTGTTTGTTGGCAAAGGAATTGGTCCGTTAACAATTGCTCCAGTTGCTTTTACAGCTTTAACAATTTTCTCAGCCGACTTATCAACTAAGTTGAAGTCGTATGATTTTAGTTTTATTCTAATTTTTTGGCTCATTTCTATACTCTATATATGCGTTAACCTTTTACTTTTTTAATTACTTCATCAGCAATGTTCTTTGGACAAATATCATAGTTTGAAAATTCCATTGTTGAACTTGCTCTACCCGAAGATATTGTTCTTAATGCAGTCACATAACCAAACATTTGAGACAATGGCACTTTTGCATTAATGATCTTAGCACCGTTTCTATCTCCCATTCCTTCCATTTGACCTCTACGTCTATTTAAATCTGCAACAACATCTCCCATGTTTTCTTCAGGTGTAACCACCTCTAACTTCATGATCGGCTCAAGTAATACTGGATTAGCTTGAGGTAATGCATTTCTAAACGCCAATTTAGCAGCCAATTCAAAAGATAACTGATCAGAATCTACCGCATGGAAAGAACCATCAACCAATTCTACTTTTAAAGTATCAATTGGGTATCCAGCTAAAACACCATTTTTCATGGCATCTTTAAATCCTTTTTCAACAGATGGGACAAATTCTCTAGGAACGTTACCACCTTTAATGCTATTAATAAATTCTAAACCTTCTTTTTCAGGATCTGTTTGTGGCTCAATATTCACAACAATATCAGCAAATTTACCTCTACCACCTGATTGTTTTTTATAAACTTCTCTATGCTTAATTGATCCTTGAATTTTCTCTTTATATGATACTTGTGGTTCACCTTCGTTAACCTCAACTTTAAATTCTCTTTTTAGTCTATCAATCAAAACCTCAAGGTGTAACTCACCCATTCCGGAAATAATTGTTTGACCTGAATCTTCATCAGTTCTAACTTGGAACGTTGGATCTTCTTCAGATAATTTACCTAAACCAACACCTAATTTATCAACATCAGCTTGAGTTTTTGGCTCAATTGCGATACCGATCACAGGATCAGGAAAAGTCATTGATTCAAGAACAATAGGTCTTTTCTCATCACATAATGTATCGCCAGTTCTAATATCTTTAAAACCAACACCAGCTCCAATATCTCCTGCTTCAATTAAATCAATAGGGTTTTGTTTATTAGAGTGCATTTGGAAGATTCTAGAAATTCTCTCTTTCTTTCCAGTTCTTGGATTGTAAACATAAGAACCAGCTGGAATTTGACCAGAATACATTCTAAAGAAACACAAACGACCAACAAATGGATCAGTTGCAATTTTAAATGCTAAAGCAGCAGTTGGTGCATCTGGATTAGGTTCTCTACTTTCTACTTCATCAGTATCAGGATTAGTTCCTTCAATTGCTTCAGTATCATAAGGTGAAGGTAAGAATGCCATCACAGCATCTAACATAGTTTGAACACCTTTGTTTTTAAAAGCAGACCCACACATTACAGGTTGAATAGACATATCGATAGTCGATTTTCTAATCGCCTCAAACATCTCTTCTTTTGTAATAGAATCAGAATCTTCAAAGAATTTCTCCATCAAAGCTTCATCAGATTCAGCAACCGCTTCAATCAATTTATCTCTCCATTCTTGTGCCTCTTCAACTAAATCCGCTGGAATTTCTCCTTCCTGATATGTCATTCCTTTATCTTCCTCGTTCCATCTGATTGATTTCATTGTAATCAAATCTACAACACCTTCAAAATCATCTTCCGCTCCGATAGGAATTTGCAATGGAATTGGATTTCCACCTAAACGCTCTCTCACTTCTCGAACGCACTTCATAAAGTCGGCACCTGCTCTATCCATTTTATTTACGAAACAGATTCTAGGCACTTTATATTTATCAGCTTGTCTCCAAACCGTTTCAGATTGTGGCTCAACACCAGAAGCTGCACAAATTAATGCAACAGCACCATCCAACACTCTTAACGAACGTTCTACCTCAACGGTAAAATCAACGTGACCCGGTGTATCAATAATGTTAATTCTATAATCTTTGGTATCAGCAACAGGTTCTCCCTGAACCGTTGGATACTTCCAGAAACAAGTTGTAGCAGCAGAGGTAATTGTAATTCCTCTTTCTTGCTCTTGCTCCATCCAGTCCATTGTAGCAGCACCATCATGTACTTCACCAATTTTATGGCTTACTCCTGTATAGTAAAGGATACGCTCTGTTGTTGTTGTTTTACCAGCATCAACATGGGCCATAATCCCAATATTTCTTGTAAATGTTAAATCTCTTTTCTTAGCCATTTCAATCTATTGTAAAAAATTAAATTCTAAAATGTGAGAATGCTTTATTTGCTTCTGCCATTCTATGTACGTCTTCTTTCTTTTTATATGCCGCACCTTCTTCTTTCGAAGCTGCTAAAATTTCGAAAGCTAACCTTTGTGCCATTGATTTCTCATTTCTTTTTCTTGAGTAACCAATTAACCAAGTCATTGCTAAAGATTGTTTTCTAGAATCACGAACTGGAGTTGGAATTTGATAAGTTGCTCCACCTACTCTTCTACTTCTTACCTCAACACCAGGCGTTACATTCCCTAAAGCTCTTTTAAATGCATCTAAAGCTGTTTCTTCTTCAACTTTTTCCTGAACAATATCTAATGCATCATAAAAGATTTTATAGGCTACACTTTTCTTACCGTGTAGCATTAAACTATTCACAAATTTCGTTACCAAAACCTCGTTAAACTTTGGATCTGGTAGAATGGCGTGTTTTTTTGCTTTTCTTCTTCTCATCTTACTTTAGATTTCCTTTATTTCTTTTTAGGTCTTTTTGCACCATACTTAGATCTTCTTTGTAATCTACCTTCTACTCCTGAAGTATCTAAAGCTCCACGAACAACATGATATCTTACACCTGGTAAATCTTTAACCCTACCACCTCTTACTAACACAATTGAGTGCTCTTGTAAGTTGTGACCTTCACCACCGATATAGGCATTCACCTCTTTACCGTTAGTTAATCGAACTCTAGCTACTTTTCTCATAGCTGAATTAGGTTTTTTAGGTGTAGTGGTGTAAACTCTTACACATACCCCTCTTTTTTGTGGGCAAGAATCCAATGCAGCTGACTTACTAGTCTTCACATTTACTGTTCTTCCTTTTCTTACTAATTGTTGAATAGTTGGCATAATTAACTATCTATTTTTATCTTAATTTTATACAATACAATTACTCCAAATTCGTCAAAATTCGGAGTGCAAAGGTAAAGACTTTTTTTTATTTTACAACTTTTAAGGATTTTTTTTTCGTTTTTTTTCACAGTGCACTGTTGAAAATCAAAAACAAGAAAAAATGAAGAGAAAATCTTTAATTCTTTTGATTAGATCTTGACAATCTTTTTGCGTAAGAAATCGTTCGCAAAGTTATAATTAATAGAGAGCATCCAAAGATGAACTGACCATAATTTTTTTATATTAATATCTGACGATTATTGCTTAAACAATTTTTGACTGTGACCTGCTAAGTTTAAGATATAAACTCCTGTTGATAAATTTGTCAATCCAATTTTATGGTTAGACGATTGTATGATACCTGTTAAAATAATTTCACCTCTTAATCCATACAGATAATAAGAGTGATTTTCCAAGTTTGAAGACTTTACAATAATCTCATTTTCGTTTTGTATGATTTGAAACAATGGCTTATTATTTGAAATATTTGCAATACAACCTGTGTTATCAGACTGTATTGTATACATTACCCCTAAAGAGTCTATATACTCTCCATAATAACAATAAGCCGAACCGCAACCGATTCCTTCTATAAATGCCTCTGTTGGAAAAAACAATCCTTTAACACTTCCTATTCCTTGAATCCAAACATCTCTGGTGCCAATTCCAAAATCATCAAACAAATAGTATTTTCTTGTTTTAGAATCAATTATTGTATCTCCAATATAATTGACAACTACTATAGTATTACTAAAGTCATTATATTGATAGGCTGTATCTCCAATGTTCAAATTAAAGTCGTATAACAACTGAACACTTGTATCTCCACCATTCCACTGACTATCGTACTTTACATAAACAAGATTGGAGTCAATGCGTACATAACCTTTTATGTCATTTCCTTGATAATATGTTGACCAATACTTGTTATTAATCATTACACTATCATTAAACAATTCTCTTCTAATAACTCCACTAATATTTCCTCCTTGCGAATCAAAACAGGAAAACTTTTTTACCCAAGTTGCATACACATTTGACAATAAAGTATCATTTTGCGAAATGGATTGGAATGAAACCAAAAGAAATACCAGAAATAAAAGCCTCATAATTAACATCTTGATTTTTAAAAAATTAAATATATTAAATAAGTTCATACCATCCATTTTTTTTTAGAATATAAATTTTGAATTCATTATAGATATTAATCCATTATCATAAATTGTTTTGCACATGATAGAAAGAATATAATTATGTTTGTATTATGAATTATTTGGACTCATTAAACTCTGCCCAGTTAGAGGCTGTAAAAAATACCGAAGGTCCAACTATGGTCATTGCAGGAGCAGGATCAGGCAAAACTCGAGTTTTAACCTATCGTATTGCCTATTTATTAGACAAAGGAGCTGATCCGTTTAACATTTTAGCTTTGACGTTTACTAATAAGGCTGCAAAAGAAATGAAAGCCCGTATTTCTCATATCATTGGTGATACTGATTCAAGGAATATAACTATGGGAACCTTCCACTCCGTTTTTGCTCGAATTTTGAGGCATCATTCTGAAAAATTAGGTTACCCGCCCAACTTTACAATTTACGATACCCAAGATTCAAGAAGTTTATTGAGAACTATAGTAAAAGAATTAAAATTGGATGATAAGGTTTATAAACCTGCTATGGTGCATGGTAGAATCTCTTCAGCTAAAAACAATTTAATCTCACCTGTTGCTTACGAAGGTAATTCTGATATTATAAATGAGGATCGCCAAAGTGGACGTCCGCGCATATTTGAAATTTATAAGGCCTACGAACGAAGATGTTTTTTAGCCGGCGCCATGGACTTTGATGATTTGTTATATAAAACCAATATTTTGTTTAGAGACCACCATGATGTTTTACATTTTTATCAGCACCGATTTAAATATATTTTGGTTGATGAGTATCAGGATACAAATTATTCCCAATACTTAATTGTTAAAAAACTAGCAGCTGTTTTTCAAAATATTTGTGTTGTTGGAGATGACGCTCAAAGCATTTATTCATTTAGAGGAGCCAATATTCAAAACATTCTTAATTTTAAAAACGACTACCCTGATTACAAGGTGTTCAAACTAGAACAAAACTACAGAAGCTCTCAAACAATAGTTAATGCTGCCAATAGTGTTATTGCAAAAAACAAAGACCAAATTCAAAAAAATGTTTGGACAAGCAATGACATTGGATCAAAAATTAAGGTGATCAGAACCTTAACCGATAATGAAGAAGGAAAATTGATTGCCAATCAAATTTATGAACTTAAACAGAATGATAAGGCACAGAATTCTGACTTTGCAATCTTATACAGAACCAATGCACAATCTAGGTCATTTGAAGAAGCCCTAAGAAAACTCAATTTACCATATAAAATATATGGTGGCTTGTCATTTTATCAAAGAAAAGAGATTAAAGATATTTTAGGCTACTATCGGTTAACCGCTAATCCTCAAGATGAAGAAGCCTTGAAACGGATCATTAACTATCCCAAGCGAGGTATTGGGAATACAACCATTGAAAAAATTGTTGTTGCTGCCAATCAAAATGGTGTTTCCTTATGGGATGTGGTAGAGTCTCCTCATAAATATGACGTTCAGTTAACTGCTGGTACGAAGAATAAATTAGCACAATTTATCACTCAAATTAAGAGTTTTGCAGTTGATTTAGAACAAAAGGATGCTTATACTTTAGCACAACATATAGCCGTTTCTTCTGGAATACTTAAAGACCTTTATGCAGATAAATCTCCTGAAGGTGTTTCACGATATGAAAATATTCAAGCGCTCTTATCAGGGATAAAAGAATTTACAGAAAACATCCAAGAAGGTGAAACCGCCTTTTTAAGTGATTTTATGGTTGACGTCGCTTTATTAACTGATGCAGATCAAGAGAAAGAAGAAGATAAAGATAAAGTCTCTTTAATGACGATACATGCCTCCAAAGGATTAGAATTCCCATACGTATTTGTCGTTGGACTAGAAGAAAATTTATTTCCGTCTCAAATGGCTTTAAATTCAAGATCAGAACTTGAAGAAGAACGCCGTTTATTTTATGTTGCAATAACCAGAGCTGAAAAAAAATGTACCTTGTCTTTTGCAACTAGCCGATACCGTTGGGGTAATTTAATTACAAGTGAATCCAGCCGTTTTATTGAGGAAATAGATAAGGATTTCCTTGAATTGACAAATCCATACCAGTCTGGTGGTCGATCATTGAATCATTCAAGCTTAAAAAATAGAGTTGGACAAAGTACTAGCCCTGGACCTAAACGAAGACTTACCAAATTGTCAGATGCACCTGTAAAAACCAAAAGCACCAATACAGCTGACAAGTTAGATTTAAAAGTTGGTTATAATGTCATGCACGAACGATTTGGCAAAGGTAAAGTTGTAGCGTTAGAAGGCACTCCTCCCACCAAGGCAACAGTTTTCTTTCCAAAAGCTGGGAATAAACAATTGCTTCTTAAGTTTGCAAAATTAGAAATTGTTTAACAAGTTAGGTTAAAAAACTTATTCCACATAAATATCTTTCTTTTTAAGTTTGATTACTTTCCCAAACTTTTCTAGTTGCTTCATGTCAATTTGTTTTTTATCTCCAACAATTGAAATAACGATTGGCTTACCTTTAATATATTTATTATAAAAAGTCATGATATCACCAAATGTCAAGTTTTCGTAATTTGGCAATAACAATTCTCTTGGGTCTTTAGAAAAACCTAATTCTTTCCATCTACCCACTTGCTCTATTAAATTTCTGAAACCAGGAACCGAAGTTAAGCTACTCCGAATGGTGGCTCCTTTTATATAATCAATTCTTTCAGTCTTCTCTGGCATATTTGTAATTAAACCCATCATAATTTCAATGGCTTCAATTGTTTTATCATTTTGACAACCAACAAACCCATAAAAAAGCGAATTATTATTTGGTGTTCTTCCAGTTCTGCAAAAGCCGTAAGATGAATAGGCCAATGACCTAAACTCTCTTATTTCTTGGAAAACCAAGCTAGACATCCCTTTTCCAAAATACTCATTGAACGCATTCAACTTATAATATTCATCCACTGGAATTTTACCAATTGAAAAATTGAAATGAATATTTGCTTGTGTAGATTTCTTTTGGTTGATAAAATAAATGGTGTTTTCACTATAAACCTCTTCTTTTCTATCAAGAATTGTTGACGCTACCTTTTTAGTCGCTTTTGTTTTGAATATGTCATTTAGCTTTGACTTCACCTTAATATTATTACCTGTATAATGAATGGTCATAGGATGGGCCTTAACTTCATCAAAAAATGCCAAATAATCTTTTGGTGTTATCGCCCCAATTTCTTTAACTGTTAACTCTTGCAATTTGGTAGAATTTGTTTTGTAGATGGCATATTCTCTAAGCGCTCCCGCAACTGAGGAAGGAGATGCTTTTTCAAATTTGATATTAGATTTTGCCATTTCAACTAGTTCTTTTATTTTACTTTCATCAATAGCTGCTGATTGGATTAATTCATCAAGTAAATCTATTATCGACAGTGCTTGGTTATCTTCTCCATCAATCACTAAATAAAAGTACCTTTGATCGGCATCAAAATAATAAGATGCGTTCAACTTTTGTATCGCTTTCCTGTAATCATCAAAGGCTTTTGAGGTGGAGCCAACACTATTCAAATATTCAGCTAAGTATATTGCTCTAGAATCATTAAATGAACCAATATCCCATCTATATGTCAGCTCAAAAACATCATTCTTGGGATTTTCATTTTGAATAAATACAACTTTACTATCAAGTTCTGATCTTGTTAAATCTTTATCAAAATTAACATAATCAGGTGACAAAGCTTGTTCTTTTATTTTTAAGAACGAGTGATAATATTCAGACTTCTCTTTACTTTTAGACACAACTGGCTCTCTTTCTGGCTTAACCATTTTTTCTTTTGGGGTCGACCCCATACTTGAGTATAATGAAATAAAATCATCACCAAAAATCGACTTTGCGTATTCCACAATATCATTCCTTGTAATTTGATCTAACTCTTCAGAATAACTAATGGTTTTTGACCAATCATTTCCAGACACAAAATGCTGATACAGTTCATAAGCAATATCTTCATTAGTTTCAAGGCTAAGCTTTTTTTGTTTTAATAAACCCTTTTTTATTGCCTCCAATGTTTCATCACTGAATCCTCCCTTTTTTAGTGTATCTAGCTTATTAAACAGTAAAGCTTCTGCTTCTTCGAAAGATTGTCCAATTAATTTAGGGATATTTAAAATAACTAATGCACCGTGATCATTGTATGGCACATTCATAGCCAACCCTCCCAGAATCTCTCCATTTGTTTGCAATTCATCAATCAATCCTGTTTCAGTTTCATTTGTTAATAATTCTAACATGACATCATTTAACGCTTTATTGGCAGATTTTAGCCCTTTCATTCTAAAACCATATGCCGCCATCTTTATAGGAGAACTTTTTATGTTTAAAGTTTGCCTACCCTTTATAGGATCTATTGGGAAATTATCATCTTTCTCCAAAGCCTTAAATGGCATCTGATTCATTTTAGTTTTAATAATTGGTAAAATAGTTTCGCTATCAAAATCACCTACTAATACTAATGCCATATTATTGGGAACATAATATTTATAAAAGTAGCTGTACATTGTTGATAAGGATGGATTTTTTAAGTGTTCAGTTTTACCTAAAGTTGTTTGATCTCCATAAGGATGTCCCTTAAAAATATTAGATAAAAAATACTCAAACATAAAGCTCATTGACTCATTCATGGAACGATTCTTTTCTTCGTAAACAGTTTCGAGTTCGCTTTGAAAAAGTCTAAAAACAGGATCTTGAAATCTATGCACATAGACATCCAACCATTTTTCAATTTGATTTGGTGGAAAAACATTCAGGTAAACTGTCATATCTGCGCTAGTGAAGGCATTTAATTGTGTTCCTCCCATCTCGGCTATGATTCTATCAAATTCATTGGGCAATGCATATTCAGCAGCTAAATTAGAGGCCTCGTTTATTTTCTTTTGGATTTCATTTCGTTTCTCGTCATCAGTTTCCTTACCTAATTCATCATACAAACTAACAATGGCATCTAGATGCACTTTTTCTTTCTCATAATCACTTGTACCCAAGGTTTTCGTTCCTTTAAAAAGCATGTGTTCTAAATAATGCGCCATGCCAGTATTGTCAGCAGGATCATTCTTACTGCCAACATTAACCACAATTGCACCAGAAATTTCTGGTTTATCATGATTTTCAACTAAATAAACTTTCATTCCATTTTCGAGGATGGTCTCTTTTAGATTTAAAGGATCGTTTTCATAAGTTTTAAATTCTGATTGACTAATTAGATTAGTACTAATAAATGCACAAACAAAAAATAGGATTAAAAAATGGATAGAATTATACTTTTTCATGAGATTTGAAATAAAATTTATTTGACAAACGGTGTTTTTAAGAAAAGATTATAGTTGTTTTAATCTAAAATCATTCCTCTAGCAATATACTTATTTTAATCATAATTTGATAATTGAAGTAGATTTTAGGAATATCTATTTAAAATCTAATACCTTTGCCTAGAATTATGGTCCTTGGCTTAGCCGAGGTTAAAATGGGAATCAGGTGTAAATCCTGAACTGTTCCCGCAGCTGTAAGCTCAAGAATTAGATATGTATACCACTGTGTTATCATAGCCAACATGGGAAGGTGTATCTAAAGTGAGTGAGTCAGAAGACCTGCCAAAATTCAAAAACAATGCTTTCGGGATAAAAGCTAAGTTTAGGTAGATTGCATAGATTTTGCAATCGCCCTATTCTAAGATTTTATTCCTTTTTAATTATTAACTGCTCAAAAACTAAAGGGCAAAAAAATTTAAAAGGATGAAAAAAATTCTACTCATTTCAACGGTACTTTTAGGCACCACAATCACCTCTGCACAATTAGCAGACTTCGAAAATCCTGTCTTACCAAACGACACTGCTTGGTTTGGTCAGGATCAAATTATTGATGGAGACACTACTTACATTAATAACTTTTTTGCTTTTGAAAACAACTACAATTCTGCCTGGGGTTCATTTACCGGATGGGCATATTCCAATATCACCGACAATGTAATGCCAGGTTACAACAATCAATTTTCAAATATCACTGGTTCTGGTGAAGGTGGTTCAAGTCAATATGGTATTTGCTATGCCAATGGTAATTCCAGACTTTTCGGAAGCGTTGATGCGCATGCTTATCCATTTCTTCCTGAAGGGGCTTATTTTACGAATAGTACTTATGCCTATTTCTCAATGTTAAATGGAGATGACTTCGCCAAACAATTCGGTTCTTCTTTTGACGCCAATGGTTATGATGATGGGACGAATGGAGAAGATTGGCTTCTCTTAACCATTTATGGTTTAAATTCGGACTCCCTTCGAACTGGGGATTCAGTTAATTTTTATCTAGCTGATTATCGTTTTGCAGACAATACACAAGATTATATCGTTGATACCTGGGAATGGGTTGATTTGAATTCTTTGGGAATAGTTACCGGATTGGAATTTAAGTTAAGCTCATCTGATCAAGCAGATTGGGGCATGAATACCCCAGCCTATTTTGCAATGGACAATTTTCTTGGGACATTTTCAAGTGTTGGCGAAAAGCAAGAATTAGAAGTTAGTAATTACCCCAATCCAACCAATGGCATTTTTCAGGTTGAAGCCCCAATTGGATCACTTTTGACGTTGTCAGATTTAAATGGTCGAATAATTCAGCAGAAAAAATCCAATCAGGCTATTTCCAAATGGGATATTGGTAACCATTCAGCTGGTGTTTACATCTTAAGTATTCAGCATCAATCTCAGGCTGCAAATTTTAAAATAATCAAACAATAATTTAGTTTTTAAAAGCAGATGCTTCTCAAATCAATACTATCGATTATAGGCTGCATCTGCTTTTGCTATGCCCAATGTCAAATTTCAGACACGCTCAAACAGGTTAATATTCTGGCAAAAAAAGATTCTATTTTGCATTTAACAGTCATCAATTCTAACGTGCCACATTTTATTATTGATCAGCATAAACTTGATGAATTACTAGCTATTGATATTGGTGATGCTTTAAAACTAGTACCTGGTGTTAATATTAAGGACTATGGTGGCATAGGAGGGTTAAAAACCATCTCTTATCGTAGTTTGGGTTCACCACATACCAGTATTTCGATTGATGGGCTAATTTTACCAATGACACAAACTGGATCGTTAAATCTTAACCAATTTGACGCGTTTGGAACCGAACGAATTGAAATGACAAGTGGGCAAGTTCAATTTCCTTATGCTAGTGCTGCGAATTATCTACAATCAAATGTCCTTACCCTAGAAAGTAGCTTATTTTCAAAAAATGCGACAAAGCTAGCTTTTAAAACTATGCATTATATTGCTTCGATTGGGTTGATTCAACATGGTGCATCAATATCTTATCAGCCAAAAGAGAAATGGTCCTATAATATCCAGGGTTTATATAAATATGGGAATGGGAATTACCCATTCGTTATACAAAATATTGACAGTACCTATCGTTCAGAACGAACAAATGCTGCGTTAAACTCAGTTAATATTAGGGGAGGCATACAGTATCAGCATAAAATAACTGAAATTATTCTGAAAACAACTTACCATAAAAATGATCAAGAATTACCTGGAGCCATCATTTTGTATAACCCTTTTACCGATCAAAATTTAAAAGAGGAACTCTATAACCATAGTTTTCAAATTAGAATTCGACCAAAACAATACGCCATTGGAATCCATGGATTTGTTCAAGATCAAAATACGACTTATACTGACAACCTTTTTTTAAATTCGGAAGGCTTACTAAAAAACCAATATCACAACCGTAGTTTTGGTTCAGGCTTTATTTTGAACCGTTTTTTAAAAACGGAAAAACAGAGGGTCTTTTTTGGAGTCGATTATCTTAATGGACATCTACATGGAGACCAATTTCTGGAGAGCCCCATGAGACAAAATCTAATTTCTGTCCTTGGTGTTTCAAAATGGTTTGAGAAAATTAAACTAGAAGGAAACCTAACACATCAATTCATTTTAGATCAAACCCCAACAGAAAAATTAAAATTTTCGAACTTCTCTCCCTTTATTTCATTTGGTTATTTACCCTTTAAATTGCAACAGTTTAGAATCCGTGCTCATTATAAAAACACCTACCGCTTACCATCTTTTAACGATCTGTATTATAATTTAATTGGCAATTCTAATCTCAAACCCGAAGAGGCTGATTTATTCAATATAGGGCTGACTTATGGTAAAACCATAAAATATATTAAAACAGAAATCACTTTAGATGCATATCGAAATAAAGTTTTCAATAAGATTATTGCAATTCCCACAAAAAACCTGTTCAATTGGAGTATGCAGAATATTGGTATCACAAAGTCCACAGGAATTGAGACTAATATTTTCTTGGCTCTTAATAAATTTAAAATTAAATATACATTTTCATCAAGTCAAGCGATCAATTCTAGTGTTGATATTACTGACATATCAGAAAGCAATTATGGTCATCAAATTCCTTATACACCTATATATACGGCCACATATAGTTTTAACGCAAATGCAAACCAATATACTTTTGGTTTCAATATATTGTATTCAGGTCACCGCTACGTACTCAATGAAAACCAGCCCTCAAACTACCTTCCAGGATTTACCGATATTGGAATTAATGGAGGTAAAGTTATCACAACAAAAAAAGCGCATCAATTCAAATTAAATTTACAATTGGCAAATCTATTAGGCAATAATTATGAGGTTATAAAAAGCTTCCCTATGCCTGGAAGACATTTTAAGTTTAAATTCATTTATCAATTTAAATCATGAAAAAATTACTGTTTATATTATTCACTTTAGCTATTTGTGTCGCTTGTAAAAAAGATCCTATTCAGCCGCAAGTTCAAACGCAATTTATAAATGGGATCTTTTGCTTAAATGAAGGCCTTTTTCAACAAAACAATGCGTCTCTTTCGTATTATGATTTGGATAGTTCTAAAATCAAACATCAACAGTTTTCTGGTGTAAATGGACGTGGGTTAGGAGACACAGCCAACGATATGATTTATTTTGAATATAAGGGACAAGCCTACTATGCTATAGCAGTTGACATCTCAAGTCAAATTGAAATTATTACTGCTGAAAATCTTGAATCTATCGCACAACTTGGCTTATTTGAGAATAATGTTCCACAATCACCAAGAGCTTTAAAATTTCACAATGGTTTCCTTTATAGTATCAACTTTGCTGGGACTATTTCTGTCATCTCAATTGATGATTTTACTGTTGTAAAAACCATAACAGTTGGACCTAACCCTGAATATGCAGCAACTGTTAATAATGAACTTTTTTGCGTCAATACAGGCGGGCTAAATTTCCCTGATTATGACAAAACGATATCAGTGATAGATCTGACTACCCAAATGGTCAGTCAGACTTTTGAGTCTGATATTAATTGTGGCGAGATTATTTCCGATCAAGATCAAGAATTATATCTAATTTCTAGAGGTAATTATAGTAATGTTTTACCAAAATTGTTACGAATAGATCCAACCAGTTACGCAGTTATGGAAAGTTTCGATATCAATATTGTCTTCATGACTTATGACGAGGGTTTCATTTATTATTATGATGCCACTGAAAATGGCATTTACCGTTTTAATACCTCAACCGAATCTATAGAACTCAACCAACTTATTAACTGCAACACCATTGATGATTTTTACGGGATTTATATTTGCCCTAAAACGAAAGACATTTATTTGGTAGACGCTAACGGATATACAAGTTCAAGTACGATTAAATGTTACTCGCAACAAGGTGTATTCAGGTATGAATTTATTACTAATCTAAATACTGGAAAATTAATATTTACAAAATGAAAATAGCCACTTGTTTAATGATTTGTTTTTTAGCAACAATTAGTTATGCTCAATTTGCACCAGCTGCTGGACAAAATGGTACAACGGCTATTGATAAAGATTCATCTGTCTTTGTAAATTGGGGATACTTTGTTACATCTATTAATCTTGGTCCAGAAGATTTAAGTCAAAATAGCCCATTTGTAGGATTTGGGGCAATTTCTAATGTATTAGGTCCAGCAGAGGGAAATAGTTTCGACGTTCTCAGCTTAGGAGATGGAGGCGACATAACGATCCACTTTCAATATCCTATTTTCAATGGTCCTGGTAATGATTTTGCAGTATTTGAAAATAGCGTCTGGGATGATTTTTTAGAATTGGCTTTTGTTGAGGTGAGTACTGATGGACAAAACTTCGTTCGTTTTCCTTCAACAAGCTTGACTCAAACGATCAGTCAAGTGGCTACTTTTGGCTTACTAAACCCAACTGAGATTCATAATTTCGCAGGTAAATACCGCCAGGGTTTTGGCACCCCATTTGACCTATCTGATCTTTCAGATTCAACAGGAATTAACCTCGACAGTATAAATTATGTTCGGATTATTGATGTCGTTGGCAGTATTGATCCACAGTATGCAAGCTATGATCATTTAGGAACTATTGTGAACGATCCATTTCCAACCCCATTTGAAAGCTCTGGTTTTGATTTAGATGCTATTGGTGTTATTCATCAAAATAATATTTATGCTTCAGTTGATCAAAATGACATTCGTTTTGAAATTTATCCTAATCCAGCCTCTGATTATTTAAACATCTCAGTAGAAAGGTCAAATTATCAAGTACAATTATTTGACTTAAATAGCAAACTTGTTTATAGTGCAAAAGATGTTGAATTAATAAACGTAACTCACTTAAATAGTGGTATTTATTTTCTGATTTTAAATCTATCTGACCAGCAGAGTATAAAAAAAATTATAGTAACTCATTAGCAGCATAAAATTAAAGGTTTATAGCAAGACATACATCTTTCGTCTTTATTATAGTAGTTTTAATCGACACATTTTACTAAAATCATTATCTAGAACTCTAATCATATTCTTAATAAGAATAAAAATCTGATTCCGTCGATATAAGTTAAACGTTGGTCTATTTAGGCGCACTTATTAACAATAATCGCCAATTTTATTTTTATATTTGATACGTATTGAAACCCATTTCAATTTAATCTATGATGTTAATAACAAGAGTAAATAAAAAATGCTTTGCTTTATTGTGTGTATTAACATGTTTACTACCTCAAATTTCATTCTCACAGTCAGGTAATTGTGACCCAGTTACACCATTTGTTGCAGTAGATCTTACGGGAAGCATTGACAGTATTTGGACTTCTCTTCCTCTTACTCGTGATGGAACATGTTGTATTACATCTAATAATTGTATTGAGTTTGAAGTGATATTGGATCCGGGGAGTGTAGCGATAAATTTTGATGTTGTATCAGGTGCCTTACCAGGAATACTTGAGTATCAAGTAAATTGTGGTCCGGTTACTCCTGTTGGAACTCCTTTATGTATATCAGGTCCTGGTCCGCATGTCATTACATTTTGTAAAGTTGGAAACAATGCAAATGCCTATCAAATCTCTGCAATGCCTGCTGTAGCGGTATCTGCTGATGATACGACCACTACAACCTGTCCGTCCATTATTTCGACAACCGGTATGGAGCTGACCAATATTAGCTGGACGTCTGTCTTCCCAGGCGCGACCGGAACTTATGACAACTATTTAAGCTGCACAGCCAATTGTGATTCAACTACTGTCAGTCCTGATACTGCTGCCCCACCATATATTGATTATCAAATTTGTGGTATCCCAATTGCTGCCGTATGTTATCCTCCAGGATTTTATTGCGATACCATCAGAGTCCACTTTTTTGACTCTACCACCGTTGTACTTGGTCCAGATCCCGCGGATTTTTGCCAGGGTGACCAAATCAGCTTAATCGCTACTATTGTTAATGCTCCGCTACCAATAACTTATCAATGGTTAGACCCGGTTGGAAATGCCATTAGTGACAGTTTGAGTATTACCGGCATTCTACCTGGTACCTATACTTTTGAGATGATGACCGGCTTTGACCCGGGTTGTACTGCACAACAGGAAACCATTGTGGCTAACTTTGTACCACCACCGGTTGTGAATGCCGGTCCGGACGTCACAATATGCCCTACAAATCCGAGTTTTAGTCTAAATGGTGTCATCACCAATGCCAATGGAGGACAATGGTCGGCAGGAGGGGGAACTTTTTTCCCAAATGATTCTTCGTTAACAGCCGTTTATACGGCCACCCCGGCTGAAGTCCTGGCAGGCAGCTTTTATGTATACCTAACTTCAACAGGACATGCGCCATGTTACCCCATTGTAGATTCAATTTTAGTCACCGTTACGGATACCGTGATGATCATTCCAACAGTTCCAGACTTTGTGTGCTATCAAGAACTAGGCAATATTTCAGTGACTGTAACCGGTGGAACAGGGCCCTATACTTATCAATGGAGCACAGGAGCCACTACGGACAACATCAATATTGGCACAGGTACATATAGTGTAACCGTAACGGATAATTCTGAATATGGCTGTTCTGCTACAACGAATGTAACCTTAACGGAAAATCCTCAGATTTTTGTTAATATTCCCTCACAAAACCTAATTGCCTGTGATTCTATGGCAACAGTTACAGTGTCAGCAACCGGTGGTGGCGGAACAGGTAATTTTACCTACCAATGGAATACTGGTGCAGTGACGCCTACTGTTAACCTTTTTACTGGATCGTACACCATCACTGCAATTGATACTTTTGGATGTACAGCTACTGATGTTGTGAATATTATTTCATCAAATAGTGTACTTGACGTTAACATTTCACCGATTGACACTGTTTGTTTTGGTGAAAGCACATTGATAAATGCTGTTGGAACAGGCGGTTTCGCACCCTACACGTTTACCTGGAACAATGGAATATTGGGACCAACAAATTTCGGATCAGCAGGCAATTATTGTGTTACTGTAACTGACACGGCTGGCTGCATTAATGTTGAATGTGCTACCGTTTACGAGTTTGATTCGCTTAATGTTAGTTTGCAACAACCTGGTTTGGTGTGCAATGGTGGCATGAGTAATATCACCACACTAGCAACTGGTGGAAATTCACCGTATACCTTTAATTGGAGTAACGGTGACAATACCCAAACAGTAAATGTACCTGCTGGAGCCTATACAGTTAATGTCACTGATTCCAATACACCCGCCTGTACAGGACAAGCAACGGTATTAGTCCCCGAAGCGCCACCTCTACTGGTTTCTTTTCAGGTTCAGGATGTGAGTTGCTTTGGAGGAAATGATGGTATTGTCACTGCTGTTCCTTCTGGAGGCGTGGCACCTTATACCTACCAGTGGTCAACCGGATCGTTTGATAGTACAGTCACAGGACTTTCTGCCAATACAGTTTATTCTATTTTAATTACTGACAATTTGAATTGTCAAACCACAGCAACAGTGACAGTAAATGAACCACCTCAATTGGTGGTGAATTCCTCCTCAACTCCAGTCAGTTGTTTTGGAGGAAGTGATGGCACTACAAATGCAGTGGTCACAGGTGGTGTTCAACCATATGCTTATGAATGGTTCCAAACTCCTGGTATCAGTATCGGACAATTGACTCAACAAGCCACTAATTTGTCAATTGGCACTTATTATGCGATAATTACTGATGACAACAACTGTCAGGTCGTGAGTCAATCTCAAAATATTTCAGAACCTACAGCCATTCAAATTGCGCTGAACACTACTTCACCAATTTGCAGTAATGCCTGTGATGGTAATATTGCGGCAAACGTGAGTGGTGGAAATGGACAATATACCTACCAATGGAACGACCCGCTTGGTCAGACAGCCCTAACAGCAATTAACCTTTGTGGTGGCACCTTTATCTTAAATGTGACTGATATTAATGGTTGTATGGCAGCAGATACTGCTGTCCTGATTAATCCAACACCATTATTGGTTGATACTTCCTCCACCAACTCAATTTGCGGACAAAATACCGGATCTGGTTGTGTGATTGCTACAGGTGGTACTGCACCTTATACTTTCCTATGGCCAACCGGAGACATGACCAATTGTGCCCAAAACCTTTTTGGTGGAACATATCTAGTATCTGTAACTGATGCCAGTGGATGTCAGGCATTCGGAATCGTTAATATTCAAGATGACAATGGTCCTGTAATTGCAGTAAATAATACAACTGGTGTAAATTGTTTTGGAGATTGTAATGGAACTGCTACGGTTGGTATCCAGGGTAATCCGACTGTACCTTACACGGTTCAGTGGGATCCTGCTGCTAATAATCAGGTCACCCCTACTGCTACCAATCTCTGCTCGGGCACATATGGTGTATCATTAACTGACTCCAGTGGCTGTGTATCTTCAACTATAGTAACTATAACAGGCCCTTCTCCGCTTGTTTCAAACCCATTGCTGACACCTATTGTTTGTGCAGACAGTTGTGATGGAGCAGCAATCGCTATTGTGAGTGGTGGCTCACAACCTTATTCATATAACTGGTTAAACTCTTCAAATACTACAATTAGTAACACTGTTGCAGCTACGAACCTCTGCTTTGGGAATTACAGCTTAATTACGACAGATGATAATGGTTGTATCGTGAATTCGAACTTTACGCTTACCAATCCTACGCCAAATGTAGCGACAGCAGTGGTCACAAATGTCAATTGTTTCGGAAATTGCAACGGCCAAATTACGATTAACCCTAGCGGAGTAGCACCGTTTACTTACCAATGGGATGTATTAGCCGGTAGTCAAACTACCCAAACAGCAGTTAATTTGTGTGCAGGAACCTACACTTGTACTGTCACCGATAATAATGGTTGCCAAAATGATGTGATTGCTACAGTTGTCGAACCGCCTGCTTTGACATTAAATTTTGTAAATCTTAATCATGTCAGTTGCAAATCACTTTGTGATGGTTCTGTTGAAGGTGTTCCTGTTGGCGGATTGGCGCCTTATACATACTCTTGGTCCAACGGTTTTACTGGATCAAATGCCAGTGGACTTTGTGCCGGTAATTATTGTTTAACCATTACAGATGCTAATGGTTGTCAGTATACTGATTGTATCGCCATTACAGAACCGTTTGAAATAGAATTAACGGTTAACAGCATTAATGTAACCTGTAACAGTTATTGTAATGGAACTGCGAATGCACTAATCAATGGTGGTACACCTCCCTACAGTATTATATGGAACAGTCCCGGTCAACCTAATACAATTGCGGTCAATAACCTATGTGCCGGAATTTATACTTGCTCTGTGACTGATGCTAATGGTTGTACGGCGACTGCCAATGCCATTATCACAGAGCCACCTGCCATTAATATGGTTGTTTTATCTACACAGCAAGCCAATTGTGGCTTGTCCAACGGGTCCATTTGTGTTTCTGCGAGTGGTGGAAATGGTAATTTAAGCTACCAGTGGTCAGATCCACTTTTACAACAAACCAACTGCTTGGTCAACGTTTCGGCTAACTGTTATACTGTCTCAATTACGGATGCCAACAATTGTCAAACAGATAGTATCATCTGCATTAGCGATATTAACGGACCAGTAGCTTCAATTGTAAATTCAACAGATATTACCTGTAATGGAGTCGCTGACGGCACGCTTACCGCGCAATTTAACGGAGGAGCACTTCCGGTAACATCAGAATGGACAGATACTTCAGGAGCTATTATTGCAACAAATACACTTATCGTTTCTAATTTATCACCAGGTTGTTATACTTATACTGTTACAGATGCTACCGGATGTGTTTCAAGTACTGTGGGATGTGTCAATGAACCACAGGTATTAAGTGGAATCATCTCTCAATTACAGCACCCATCATGCTTCAATTTATGCGACGGTTCAGGAACAGTCATTGCTGCTGGTGGTATAGCACCATACACGTACTTATGGTCTGGTGGTAATACGCCTAACCAAGTTTCAAATACCAGTCTATGTGATGGCATAAATACAATAACCATTCAGGATGATAATAACTGTCAAATCATTATTGACACAACTTTGATTCAACCAGGCGAAATTTCACTTCAAACTGCAGACACCATACATGTCAGCTGTTTTGGAGACTGTACAGGTGAATTAGACATTACAATAACAGGTGGAACTGGTGCTTACCTGTATAATTGGATACCAAATGTTGCCAGCGGCGCTCTGGCTACCAACCTTTGTGCTGGTCCTTATTCAGTTGATGTAAGTGACATTAATGGCTGTAATACCCAATTTAACTTTACCATTACCAGCCCTCAGGATCTGACACTTTCTGTAAACCAAACCAACTCCACCTGTGGCAATTGTAATGCCAGTACAACTACGATTGTATCCGGAGGGGTTCAGCCATATACCTATCAATGGCAATCAGGTCAAACTACTCCTACTGTTAATGGCGCATTATGTGCCGGATTAAATAATATTGTTGTAACTGATAACAATGGGTGTACAGCTCAGCAAAATATTACCATCATTGAAGAGCCATCTCCTGTAATCGATAGTATCAGTGTCGTTGAACCTTTATGTAATGGCAGCGCTGACGGACAGGCTACAGTTTATGCCAGTAGCGGTATTGGAAATTACACTTATGATTGGGGACCAAATGCCAATAGTCAAACTAGCGTGACCGCAATAGCACTTGGTAGCGATAATTATTGTGTTACGGTAACAGATGTCAACAATTGCCAGGCTACAGCTTGTACCTGGATCGACGAGCCGTTTCCAATTGTACCTTTAGTTTTTGAAGCTGATACCTTATGTAGTGGACAATCAACTAATGTTTGGGGGACATCTCAGGGCGGCACCACCCCTTATACCATCAATTGGGTTAATCCGGGGTTAAATGGTCCGGGACCACATCCTGTTGCGCCGAATGGCACGACCACCTATTGCTTAAATGTTACGGATGTTAATGGCTGTCAATCTCCAAATGCATGTATAGATGTTGTTGGTGTACCGCCATTAAGCATTAATATTAGTCCAGCCTCAACATTTTGTCTTGGAAGCACCATTACCCTTGATGCAAACTTCAACGGAGGTTTAGGTGCAGATTATGCGGTGTCTTGGTACAGAGATCAATTATACGGACCAAATGTTACGAGTCAGATCAATGGCCTCAACACTACAGCAAATATTTCCCCTACGGATTCAATCTGGTATTATGTCATTGTGGATGATGGATGTTCTATAATTGCTGTAGACTCGGTGTTTATTCCTGTTAATGACATTCCTTCAGCTGATTTAATTCTTATCGACAAGATCGGTTGCGTGCCGCTCACAACAACGGCCTCAATTACAAGTCCTACTGCAGTTGTTTATAATTATGATTTTGATTGTAATGGAGAAACTGACATCAGCAGCAGTAATTCTACAGCCAGTTACACTTATACTCAGCCCGGAACATACAATTTTTGCCTGACAGTTATCGATAATAATGGATGCGAAAACACAATCTATTCCCCTGACAATATTACAGCCTGGCCTGTTCCGATAGCCAATTTCTCTGTGTCTCCTACTGTCACAGATATCTATAATTCTACAATAGAATTTACAGATCACAGCGACGAAAACACAGTTAATACCTGGCTAATTGAAGATAAAATTCTATCGGGACCAATCAATACCACTATATCAGCACAGAATTCCAACCAAACTTCAGGTACTTATTCTAACATGTCGCATACATTTTTAACCGTTAATACGCATGCTGTGACACTTATTGTTAGTAATGAATTTGCCTGTAAGGACTCTATCACTAAACTAATCACCATTCAAGAAGAGACTGGTATATTTGCACCAAATGCGATCACCCCTGATGATGATGTTAATGATATCTTTAATGTTGTTGGAACAGGTCTCGACCAATATAATTTCAGACTTAGTATCTATAATCGTTGGGGAGAACTAATCTTTGAAACTTTTGACATTGATGAGGGTTGGGATGGCACGTATAATAATTACCGAGTTCCAATAGGGGTGTATGTTTGGAAGGTTGTAACAAAAGATCTTAATGATGAACAAATATCTCATGTAGGCCACGTCACAGTGCTAAGGTAAACCTATCAATGTTTTAATCAAATGTCATTTTTTATTTAAGCGAAAAAAACGTGCTTTTTTTTTGTGTTTTTCTTCCAAAATGTTTTGTGGATTAAAATTAATCATATACATTTGTCGCCCGAAAGAAAACGTTCTTTTAGTATAATAAGCGAGAGTAGCTCAGCTGGTAGAGCATAACCTTGCCAAGGTTAGGGTCGCGGGTTCGAGTCCCGTCTCCCGCTCATACTTCACTTACACTTCGACTACGCTCAGCGTTCGTTGTAAGTAAGAGTGATATAATAATACATTATGCTCGAGTGGTGGAATTGGTAGACACGCAAGACTTAAAATCTTGTGTCCATTAGGACGTGCGGGTTCAAGTCCCGCCTCGAGTACAGAGACCCTGACTTCATTGTCGGGGTTTTTTGTTATTGGAAATGATAGTGACGGGGCTTCCACCCTCAGTTATCACTAGAAAGCTAGACTGTACGGTCTAGCTTTTGTTTTTTATAAAATTCTTAATGTTGCTCAACTAACCTTTTTTACTACATTTAACTTTATGGCAACTGTTTACACACTACACTCAGAAACCATTGATCGATTTTATATTGGAAGCTGTAAAAATATGGAAGAGAGATTGCTTGAGCATCAAATTAATAAATACAAAACTGGATTTACACACAGGGCGAATGATTGGATAATATTCTTTCAAATACCTGACCTTGAATATCAGCAAGCTTGAAAAATCGAAACTCACATAAAGAATATGAAATCTAAAACTTACGTACAAAATTTAAAAAAATACCCCGAGATAGCCAAGAAGTTGATTCGAAAATATAAGTAAGGGATAGCTATCGGGACCCGCCTCGAGTACAGAGAGCCGAAGTTTACGCTTCGGCTTAATAGGAGAACTTTTCAGATGATTCTTATCATAGTTCAATCAAAACAACCGAAATATACATTCATGTGAGTTCTCAAAATATTCAGGTCGTAAAAAGCCCTATCGCTCAAATGAAGTTATAGCAGGGGATATATATAAAGAAAATAAAGATGTATCTTTAGCGAGACGTTGCAGCCTATTAGAATGAAACCGAACATTTTCATATTATTATTGATTACAATCTCCTTACTCTCTTGTAATGAGAAATCTAATACTGAACGGAACGACAATGAACAACAGAATTATAGCTTTCAGCAATTTTCAAGGGAAGAATTAAAACAGGATTTAACCTACCTTTTCAATAAACTGGATTCAACACATTATCATCTCTACCATAAACATTCAAAAGAAGAATTTGAAGACAAGCATAATGAGTTGATAGCAGGAATAAAAGATTCTATGAATTTGTTCGAATTCTATTACCATACTCTACCTTTTTATGATAAGTTAGAAGACGCCCATTCTTCTATGATTTTTCCATTCGATTATACTAAACAATTTGAAAATCAAGGTGGGAAATTTATACCGCTTGAAGTTGAAATTGAAAATGGACATATCTATATCAAAAAGAATCATTCTCAAGAACTCATCCCTTTGTACTCCGAGATAATTTCAATTAATGATGTCTCTGGCTCTGAAATCATTAGAAGCTTAAGTCTATTAATTAACAATGAAAGAAAAGCAAGTGAAGACAAATACATGTCCCGATTCTTTGATCGAATTTTATTCCCAATTTACGGGTTCGACAAACACTATATACTACAAATTAAAACTCCAAATGGAGAACAACGCTCTATTGAATTACCGGGCGTTACTTCAGATACATTTCACAACGAAAAAGAACCCTTTTATAGCTACTACACTATTGGTGACACCATAGGTGTTATTGACATTAATCTATGTGAAGGAAGGGACCAATTTGCCTCCTTTTGTGATTCTGTATTTACTGTGTTGCAGAAAAATAATACTCCTCATCTAATTATTGATGTTCGTGACAATGGAGGGGGCAGTACGTTCCACGGTGATACCCTATTTACCTACATCACAAATAAGAAGTTCACGCAATATGGTCCAGTTAAGATGAAATTTTCACCTATGGTAAATATGGAATTAGACACCATATACTTTGAAGAATACGATAGTCAACAAGAAAACAATTACCATTCTCCTAATCGATTTCAAGGGGATGTTTACATGATTGCAAATGAAAATTCTTTTTCTTCTGCTGCAATGCTAGCAGCAACATTTAAGTGCTACAACATGGGAACTTTAGTTGGAAAAGAAACGGGAGGAGTTCAAATTTTCTTTGACGAACCAATAATGATGACTATGCCAAACACAGGTCTTCGCTTTCTTGCTTCCTATCAGTATAGATGGTGTGCTTGTGGCAAAAACTCATCAATTGGAGTAATTCCAGATTATGAAACAACTTGGATTCTCCGTGATAAGATGAATAGAATTGATACTGAAATAGAACTTATAAAAGGATTGATAAAAAAACAGGCTACAATCGAGTAGACGGCTCCGACTAAAATAGCCGGAGTACGCCTCTCACAGTTCTGCTGAGCGGAAGTTGAAGTACCACCGTACGTACGGGTCTCGTATACGGCGGTTTGTTAACTTGATTAACTTTT